>QWCP01000202.1_pt1 | contig 58106 bp, 52 predicted proteins | sample 1972561 | NCBI WGS metagenome assembly QWCP01 (sample SAMN09866705, study PRJNA288562) | Human vaginal metagenome isolate pre4_vaginal, whole genome shotgun... | isolation source: vagina | host: Homo sapiens | place: USA: California
AACGTGGATTTACCTGAACCGTTGGGCCCAGCGAGGCCATAGATGCGGCCTGGGGCGAAGTCCTTCTCAAGATGTCCAAGGGGCGTGGAATGCCCATAATCGGCGTCGATGGAAAGCATTGCTGGGCGGCGAGCTCCTTACATTGTGCGGCTAGATAATAGTTAATTCTTATTAATTGAGTGTAGCAAAACGCGCGCCCTGAACGTTGCTCTCGAGATGGGAAACACCCTTGGGATTGGTGCCATGAGCTGCTAAATTGAGATCAATTAAAGCTGGTAACTCGGGAGGGTGTAGTTGGCAAGGGCAGCAAGTCAACAGAAGAGCGTTGAGGAAAGCGTGACTTTTGCAAAGGGGGTTTCCCTGTTGGCTGGGCACGAAATAGATGCGGAGCAGGAAGCGCTTGTCCATGCCGTCGTTTCAGGCGAGATGACGGTCGAGGAAGCAATTGCTATCGCTAAGGCGCAAGTTAAATAGGGATTGCTTCAATTATCGTGCCGCCAGAAACGCTTTTTCGTCGTGTTAGGAGTCGTGTGTTGAATCCGAGTCAAGTACAAAATGAAGACCTTGAGCGTGATCCGCTAGCGCTGAGTGATGCTGCACTACGTTTGGCAGGCCACGATGTTACTGATGAGCATGTGCGCCAGCTGGGCCGCGAGGTAGCCGCAGGGGCACTATCTGCCGACGAAGCTATCGCTCGTGTTCGGCGAGCTTCGCTGAAGTAGAGCGAGAGTTCGTCGGAAAGCGCAGCGCCTCGGGGCGGGCCTAGCCCTTGTTGCGGAAGACGAAGATGGAGGAGAAGTCCTGGTCACCGTGGCCCATGGCCTGCTGCTCCTCAAAGCGCTCGATGGCGGCGGCCACCGCTGGAAGTGGCTTGTTGGCGGTCATCTCCATGAGCTTGGCGTCCTTGCACAGGGCATCCACGGTGAAGTCACCCGGAGTGGTGTTGCGCTCGCCGGTGATGAATGGACCCTTCATGTTCTTCATGAAGGCCAGACCGGTGATGTCGAGCATCTCGAGGATGACCTCGGAATCGAGGCCCTCGGACTCGCCGAGGTGCAGTGCCTCCAGCACGCCCTCCGCGGTAACGGCGAGGGCCAGGTTGGCCAGGAGCTTGCCAATCGCCGCGGTGGCGGCGGACTCCACGCCGATGAGCTTGTTCTCATCGGCCCAGGACTCGGCGATGGTCATGGCGATCTCGCGGCGGTCGTCGTCAGGCGTGCCCACGTAAACGCCGAGCTTGCCTTCGCGCGCTGGGCCTAGCGAGCCGACGACGGGCGCGTGGACATAAGAGTCGACCGCGGCAGCGAATTCGCGGGCGGCATCGGGGGAGACGGTCGTGGTATCGATCCAGGTCACGCCCTCCGGGATGAGGTTGGCGTCAATGACTCGCTCACGGATGTCATCGGGGCCAAAGAGCGAGGTAATGATGACCTCTGCGCCCTCTACGGCGGCGGTGGGCGAATCGGCGAGGGTAGCGCCGGACTCGACCAGCGGCTGCGCGCGCTCGGCGGTGCGGTTCCAAACGGTGAGCTCATGGTTCTTGAGGAGGTGTCGGGCGAGCTCAGTGCCCATGCGGCCAGTACCTAGGAATGCAATCTTCATGCCGCCCAGTGTGCCATTATTGTGGGCAGGCTCGCCGCGATTTATGCGAGCCCCGGACGAGGGAGCCGTACCCGGTGACGCGACAAGACGGCCAGAAAGGGCTGGCCATGTCGTGGTTTGTGTTGATTTTCTCCGGCGCCTTTGAGGCTGTGTGGGCAGCGGCGCTGGATAAGTCGGAGGGCTTTAGCCGCCTGTGGCCCTCGGTGATCTTTTTCGTGGCCTGCGCCATTTCGATGGGCGGGTTGGGCTGGGCCATGAAGTCTATCCCCGTGGGCACGGCCTACGCGGTGTGGGCCGGTGTGGGCGCGGTGGTCACCGTCATTTACTCCTTCGTCGCCGGGCACGAGGCGGCAACCGTGTGGAAGGTGCTGTTCCTGGCCATGATCATTGGTGGGATCGTGGGCCTGAAGGTGGTGCATTAGGAGGCGTCGTCGTTTGAAACGACGAAGGAGAATCGATAGTTCGGTGAGTGGATGCCTATGTACTTGCGTAGTAGGCTTCTGGATATCAAGCCGCAAGGCAAATAGGCTCTGGCCCCAGCGATGCTGGGGCCATCTTTTTGTTCCGGTTCGGCTGAACGCTTTGCTATTCGTAGCGCAGCGCCTCAATCGGGTCCAGCTTCGCGGCCTTGCCCGCGGGGTAGTAGCCAAAGAAGAGGCCAATAGCCAGCGAGAAGAGCAGCGAGAGTATGACCGCCCACAGCGGCGGCGCTACGAGTGAGCCGATGGCGGCCGCACCTGCCATGCCGGCTGCGGTGCCGATGGCGATGCCGATGAGACCACCGATGAGGCAGACCACGATGGCCTCCGTGATGAACTGGATGCGGATATCGCGGCGGCGTGCGCCAAGCGCCTTGCGGATGCCAATCTCACGGGTGCGCTCCGTGACGGTGATGAGCATAATGTTCATCACGCCGATGCCTCCGACGAGCAGCGAGATGCCGCCGATGGCCGCGAGCACCAGGCTCATCGTGGTGAAGATCTGGTTCAGGGACGCGAGGTCATCGCTGAAGTCAGACACCTTGACCATGTAGTCGGGGTTGTCTTTGTAGTAGCTATCGAAGACGCGCTGCAGGTTGCTAGCCACCGCGGCCTTGTCCAAGTCCGGGTTGCCGCGAACGGTGACTTCGCTGAACGCGGTGCCAGCACCTGGGGAATCGGAGAACTCGGCCTCCAGCGGGTAAGGAACGAAGGCAGTTTGGCTGGGGCCACCGCCCACCAGAGGGCCGGTTTGCGGTTCTTCGAAGACGCCGATGACGGCGAGCTCAATCGGGGAGGCCTCCTGGCTTTCGAAACTCACGTATTGGCCAATGGCGTCTTCAGGGGCGCCGAAGAGCTTTGTGGCGGTCTCCTTATCCAGCATGGTCACTGCCCGGCTGGAGTCGATATCGTCTTCGCTGAGGAAGCGCCCGGCCACGATGGAATAGGACGAGCCTGAGACATAGTCCGGGTTGGTCGGGCGGACGAGGAGGTTGGCAGTCTTCTCCTGTTCGTCGCCTTCGGCGACGAACGCGCCGGAATAGGAGCTGTATTCGCCGATGTTGATGCCGGCGATCTGATCTCCCAAGATCTCCTTGGCGCGGTCCAACATGTCCGGGGTGAGCATAGAGGACTCGTCGTCGACATAGCCGCCGCCCATGAAGGGATCATCAGCCTCTTCTTCTTCGCCTTCCTCGGGGCGCTCCTTGACCTGGACGGTGAAGTTATTGGCGCCGACCTTGTCCAAGTCCTTTTGCACGGAAGACTGCAAGGAGTGGCCCAGCGTGACGATGGCGATGACCGCGGCGATGCCGATGATGACGCCCAAGAGAGTTAGCGCCGAGCGCATCTTGTTGCTGCGCAGGCTGGTCAGCGCCATCTTTGTGGATTCAGCGAAATTCATGACAACACCCCGTCCTTCATCGTGACGGTGCGGCTGCATTCATCAGCCAATTCCGGGTTGTGGGTGATGAACAAGATGGTTTTTCCATGCGTGCGGTGCAGTTCGTGGAAGAGGTCCATGACCATGCGGCCGGTCTGCGAATCCAGCGCGCCGGTGGGCTCGTCCGCCAGCAGAATATCCGGCTGGTTGGCCAGTGCGCGGGCCACGGCCACGCGCTGCTTTTGACCACCGGAGAGCTCATTGGGCAGGTGGTTCATGCGGTCGGCCATGCCGACCATCTCCAAAAGGTTCTCTGCGCGCTGGGTGCGCTCGTGAGCCGAAACACCCGCATAGACCATGGGCATCTCCACGTTCTTCAGCGCGGACATGCGGCCGATCAGGTTGAAATTCTGGAAGATGAAACCGATTTTTTGGCCGCGGAAGGAGGCTAGTTTGTCGTCGCCAAGCGCCAGCGCATCCACCCCAGCCAGCTGGTACTCGCCGGCGGTGGGGCGGTCGAGCAAGCCGATGATGTTCATGAGCGTTGACTTGCCGGAGCCGGACTGGCCCACGACGGCCACGAACTCGCCCTCCTCCACGTTGAAGTCGAGGCCGGGGATGACGGTCAGCTCGCTGTCGAGGCCCTCGTTGAAGCGTTTGACAATTCCCCGCATCTCAATGAGGCGGCTCATGCGTTCTCTTCCGCATCATCGGAACCATCGACGGAGGCGGACATGCCGACCATGTCCTTGTGCGTATCCGCCTGGCTGATGACGGTCTCGCCTTCCTTGAGGCCGGAGGCGATGGCGGCGGAGAAATCAGATTCACTTGCGATCTTCACCTCGCGCGCCTGGATCGTTCCGTTGTCGATGACCAGGACGTTCTTCTTGCCACCTTCTTCATAGATGGCGGAGAGCGGCACGGTGATGGCGTTCTTGTCCTTCTCCGTAATGATCTTCACCTTCGTGGTGGAACCAAGGCGCAGGCCCTCGCGGTTGCCATCGACGCGGATGTGCACGGGGAACTCAGGCTTGGTGGAACCAGATGGTTTGCCGGAGCCGCCACCTGCACCGGCTTCTACCTCAGGTTGTTCGGCCGTGGGGGAGATGAAGGTGACCTTGCCTTTGTACTCCTTGCCGGGGCTCGACGGCGAGGTGAACGTGACTTCGTCGCCGACCTTGATGCGGGCGATATCGCCCTCCTTGACCGTGGACTTCACCAACAGCGAGGAATCATCCGCCACGGTGAGGATGGGGCCTTCGGCGGGCATGCCGGCCTCGCCACTGACGGCGGTGACAACGCCAGCCAGAGGGGAGCGCAGGTCGGCCTGGGAGAGCGTGTACTCCAGGGGCCCATTCTTCTTGGCGTTGCTGGCGCTTGCCGACGCCGCCGTCTCCACCGCATGGTTCACCGCTTGGGACTGGGAGGCGATTTGGTGTTCGATGGCCAGGTTGCTGGCCTGCAGTGCGCGCTCGGCATCGGAGACGGCCTGGTAGGAAGCGGCGGTGGCGCGCTGCTGTTCGCCGAGCTCGCGGTCGATGCCACGGAGGAGGCGGCCATAGGATTCCTCGGATTCCTTCAATTGGCGCTCGGAGTCTTGCACGGCTTCATCGGAATCGAGGTAGCTCAAGAAAGCGCTGGTGGTGTTGATACCGGAAGGGTCCTCGGCGGCAGTGCCGATAGAGGCCAGTGCGGACTGGAAGGACTTGGACTCGGCATCGCGCACCCCGGAGCGCGCCTGCTCGACGGCCGCGCGGGCTTCGGCAACCTCGGGGCGGTCGCCCTTGGTGGCGAGGGCATCGTCGAGCTTGCGCTGCGCCTCGGCGTACTCGGTCTGCGCCGAATTCACGGCAGACTGGGCGCTGTTGACCTCGGGGTTGAGGCCTTGGTCGAGGGAATCCTGAAGCTGGCGCAGCTGGAGTTGGGCGTCCTCGATCTGGTGGACGGCCTCCAGCTTTCCTGCCTCCTGGGAGGTGCGCTGGGCCTCGAGCTCACGCTCGGTCTCGGTGGTGTCCATGCGGCCGAGCAGCTGTTGGGCCTCGACGCGGTCGCCCACCTTCGCGTCCAGGGACTGGATGGGTCCGGTCAGCGAGGTCGTCAGAGAAATCTCGCGCTCGGCGGAGACGGTGCCGGTGGCGGAGACGGAACTGATGAGGTCTTCCTTGGTGGTTGTCGTGACATCGGTTGCGGTGAGCTGAATGTCGGAGGAGCCGCTGGTTAGTGCGTACATTCCACCACCGCCTGCGAGGAGAACCGCAGCGATAGCGCCGGCGGTGATGCCGAGAGCTTTCTTGTTCATGAGTCCCTTACTGTCAGGTAAACGCCGTCATTGAAAATCGGGTTCAGCTTAACTCCCGGCTATGCTTCCTGTCATGTACAGCGGGGGAATATAGGAGGTAGATCAGGGTCTACCCTTAGATGGTGTGAGGCCATGAGGATTGGCGACGTTTCGATCAACTAAGGGTCCGAAAATGGGCGTTTTTCTGCCACTATTTGATCGAAACGTACTTGGTATCCGCCTTTTAGAAGGGCACATCGATGCGTATATCCTCCGCGCGCGGCAGCGGGGGAAGTGTCGGTATGCGGTCGAGGCCGGCTTGGACTTCTGGCGGGATGGGGATGGACGTGGGCACCCGCGGGGGCTCGGGCAGTTCCAGCTTGGGCTTGGGCCGCTGCGGTGGGGCCGGACGGGGTGCGGGCGCCGGGGCGGGGAGGGTGACGGTTTCTACTTCGATGCGTGGCGCGGGGGCCTCGACGGTCGTGGGTGCGGGCGCGGGCGCCTCGGTTTCAGATTCCGGTTCGGCCGGGGCGGGCGAGATAGAGGTGGTGTCGCCAAAGCGGTTGACCGGCTGGGGCAGGGCATTCGGCTGCCAGGACGTTGGTTGGGCCGAGGTGGTAGGGCTGGGTTCGGTTCGCGGAGCGGTTTCTGCCTGAGTGGCAGCGCAGGCAGACAGTGGAAGGCAGGCAAGAATGACAAGAAAACGGCGCGATGCCATGGGAATCCCCCTTAAGCAGTGCCTCTCCACAGCGCACCCCAGCGCTTAAATAAGGAAAGGCAGAATTAACAGTGTGCTGCCAGCATAGCGCCACAGTAGCGGGCTCGCAGCGCGAGCGGTTGCTGCCGCTTAGGGGTCAGTGGAGGGAAGACGGAAGGACACAAGGGGACTCAAACTTTTGTATAGGGCTAAAACCGATACAATGTGGGCTATGCCTAACTCCAGCCAGCGAAATCAGCAGAATACGTCCCAGTCCGCCGAGTGGTTCGAGCGCGCCACGAAGGTCACCCCGGGTGGCGTGAATTCCCCGGTCCGCGCCTTCGGATCCGTGGGTGGCCAAGCCCGCGTTATCGCCCGTGGCGAGGGCTCCCGCCTCTGGGACATCGACGGCAACGAGTACGTCGACCTGGTCAGCTCTTATGGCCCGATGATCCACGGCAACGCCCACCCGGCCATCGTGGAGGCAGTCCAGAAGGCGGCTGCCGACGGCCTCTCCTTCGGCGCACCCACCGAGGGCGAGACGCTGCTGGCGGAGCACATCGTCAAGCGCACAGCCGTGGAGCAGGTACGCCTGGTCAACTCCGGTACCGAGGCCACCATGTCCGCCGTGCGCCTGGCCCGCGGTTTTACCGGCCGCGCCAAGGTCCTGAAGTTTGAGGGCTGCTACCACGGCCACGTGGACGCTCTGTTGGCGTCGGCTGGCTCCGGCGTGGCCACCTTCGCGCTGCCGGATTCCCCGGGCGTCACGGGTGCCTCGGCCGCGGACACCATCGTCGTTCCTTATAACGATCTCGACGCCGTCCGCGAGGCTTTCGCCGCGCACCCGGGAGAGATCGCCTGCATCATCGCCGAAGCCGCGGCGGGCAACATGGGCACCGTGGCCCCAGAGGAGGGCTTCAACGCGGCACTCAAGGAGATCGCGCATGCCGACGGCGCCCTGCTCATCCTCGATGAGGTCATGACCGGTTTCCGCACCTCCTACAAGGGCTGGTTCGGTGTCGATGGGGTAGCGGGTGACCTGGTGACCTTCGGCAAGGTGGTCTCCGGTGGCCTGCCCGCAGCTGCCTTCGGCGGCCGCGCCGACGTCATGGCTTCCCTCGCCCCGGCCGGCCCCGTCTACCAGGCGGGCACGCTGTCCGGTAACCCGGTGGCGATGGCCTCCGGTCTGGCTTCTCTGGAGCTGGCCAACGAAGAGCTGTACCCGCGCCTGCAGGCGAATGCGGATCGCCTGACCGGCCTGATCACCGAGGCGCTTGATGCCGCCGGCGTGGCGCACCACATCCAACGCGCGGAGACGATGTTCTCCATCCGCTTCGCTGAGGGTCAGGGCCGCAACTTCGCCGATATGCAGGCGGCCGATACCTGGCGCTTCGCACCCTTCTTCCACGCACTGCTGGAAGGCGGCGTGTACGTTCCGCCGTCAGCCTTCGAGACCTGGTTTGTGTCTGATGCGCTCACGGACAATGATTTTGAGGTAATCGAGGCAGCTCTCAAGCCTGCCGCCCAGGCCGCCGCCAGCGCGCAGCGCCCGCAGTAAACCAACCATTTGAGGGGATAGACACAGGTATATGTCCACCACCATCGTCCACTTCGTCCGCCACGGCGAGGTTTATAACCCGGATAAGATCCTCTACGGGCGCATCCCGGGCTATCACTTGTCCTCCCGTGGGCACTCGATGGCCGCCCGCACGGCAAAAGCCTTCGAAGGCCATGACGTGACCTACCTGGCGGCCTCGCCGCTGCAGCGCGCGCAGGAAACCGCGCTGCCGATTGCACAGGTGACGGGCTTGGAGGTGGACGTCGACAAGGGCGTCATCGAGTCCGGCAACCGCTTCGAGGGCCTGCGCACCAAGGGCTGGAATTCGCAGCTGTGGAACCCGCAGCGCTGGCCGCTCATGGTCAACCCGCTTGAGCCCTCGTGGGGCGAGCCTTTCGAGGAGATCGCCGCGCGCATGATGGACGCCGCCGAGCGCGCCCGCGTCAAGGCCGAGGGGCACGAGGCCATCGTGGTTTCCCATCAGCTGCCCATCGTCATGGTGCAGCGCACCGTGTTGGGTAAGCGCCTGGCCCACGCGCCGTGGGACCGCACGTGCGCGCTGGCTTCGGTGACTTCGCTGGTCTACCGCGACCGCGAGATCATCGATATCTTCTACTCCGAACCGGCGCAGGACATCTAATGGGACGCAGAACTATCCGCGCCGCCGCGGCCGGTGTCCTTGCTGTGTTTGCCTTGGCTGGCTGCTCGCAAAGCGAGGAAAACGCGCAGAACGCCGTGGCTTCCGGCGGCACCTTCGAGTTCATCTCGCCCGGCGGGCAGACCACCATCCGCTATGCGGAGGAAGACCGCAAGCCGCTCAAGACCGCAAGCCGCTCAAGGATTTCTCCGGTGAGGACCTGCGGGATGAGTCCACGACGATCAAGCTTTCGGATTTCAAAGACCAGATCGTCGTCCTCAACTCCTGGGGTCAGTGGTGCGCGCCGTGCCGCTCCGAATCGGATGACCTCCAGGCCATCCACGCGGAGCTGCAAAAGCGCAAGGTAGGCACCGTACTGGGTATTAATGTCAAGGACTTCAACCCGGAGATTTCCCGGGACTTTATGGCCGATAACGGCCTGGAGTACCCCTCCATCTACGATCCGCCCTTCAAGACGGCTGCGGCTCTTGGCGGCGTGCCTACCTCCGTGGTGCCCACCACCATCGTTCTGGATAAGCAGCACCGCCCCGCCGCGGTCTTCCTGACCGAGATTACGGAGAAGGATGTCCTCGAGGTCGTCGACGAACTGGAGAAAGAACAGTGATCCTTGCCGCTGACGGTATGGGGCAAAGCTTTGCCGATGCCGCCGTGTCCGGCCCGCTCCTGATCGGAGTGCTCGCTGCGGCCGTGGCCGGATTGGTTTCTTTCGCCTCACCGTGTGTGGTTCCACTGGTTCCTGGCTATATCTCTTACCTCGCCTCCGTGGTCGGCGGTGAGGTGAGCTATGACGAGGAGCTGGGGGTGGGCGTCGGCAAGCGCCGGCGTTGGGCCGTCGTCGGTGCAGCAGCACTATTCGTGCTGGGCTTTACCGTCGTTTTCGTCCTAGCCACCGTGTCAGTCTTCGGCGCCATTTCGGCGCTCACACTCAACGCGGATACCCTCATGCGCGCCGGCGGCATCATCACCATCCTCATGGGTGTGGTGTTCATGGGCGTGGTGCCGGTGCTGCAGAAAGACACGCGCATGGCGCCGCGGCGCTGGACCACGTGGCTGGGCGCGCCGCTGCTCGGCGCAGTTTTCGCCCTAGGCTGGACCCCGTGCCTGGGCCCCACGCTGGCCGCCATCATGTCCGTCTCCGTCGGCACCGAGGGAACCACCGCGCTGCGCGGCACCATCCTCATCATCGGCTACTGCCTGGGCCTGGGCCTGCCCTTCCTGCTCGTGGCACTGGGCTCTGTTAAGGCCATGCGCACCATTTCGTGGATGCGCACGCACTCCCGCGCCATCCAGATTGCCGGGGGCATCGCCATGATCCTCGTTGGTCTAGCCCTGTTGACCGGGCTGTGGGGAGATTTCATCAACGCCATCCGCCAATGGACCGTGTCCTATGGCGCGACGCTGCTGTAAAGGAGATTTTTCGTGAGATATATCCGCAAGGCCTGGCACTGGCTGACCAGCATGCGCACCGCGCTGGCGCTGCTCTTCCTGCTGGCCATCGCCGCCATTCCGGGTTCGCTTCTGCCGCAGCGCTCGCTCAATGAATCCAACGTCAATGACTTCATTGAGACCAACGGCAAGGTTGCGGAAATCTACGACAAGCTGCAGCTTTTCGACGTCTTCTCCTCCGTCTGGTTCCAGGCCATCTACGTCCTGCTCATGATTTCTCTGGTGGGCTGCATCATCCCGCGCTCCTGGGATCACTACAAGGCCTACCGCACACCGCCGACGCGCGCGCCGAAGTATCTGGAAAAGATGCCGCTCAACGCCACGGGGCATTCGGAAAAGTCCCCGGAGGAGATCGCCGCGGCCACCAAGGCGATGCTGAAGAAGTGGCGCGTGAGCGAGGTTTCCCCGGAGAAGGACCGCGCGGGTGCCCAGTCCTTCTCGGCGGAGCGCGGCTATGCCCGCGAGCTGTGCAACCTCATCTTCCACATCGCGCTCGTGGCCATCCTGCTCACCATGGCAGCCGGGCGCCTGGTGCATTATGAGGGCCAGGTCATCGTGGTGACGGAGAAGAACTCCCAGGGCCAGACCCAGGAGCAGCCGCAGTCCACGGAGTTCTGTAATACCTCAACCTCCGTCTATGACTCCTTCCGCGCCGGCCCGCTTTTCGACGGCACGGGTCTGCACCCCTTCTGCTTTAAGGCCCACGACTTCACCGCGGACTACCTGCCCAATGGCCAGGCGGAGATGTTCACCTCCGATGTGTCCTATGCCGCCGGCGATGATATCTTCACGGACCCGGAGACCTGGGAGGACTATCAGCTGCAGGTCAACCACCCGCTGCGCATTGACAACAACCGCGTCTACCTGCAGGGCCATGGTTTTGCGCCGACGATGACGGTGGAGTGGCCCAACGGTGAAAAGCGCACGCAGACCATCCAGTTCCAGCCCAATGACACCACGTTCTTCCTCTCCTCGGGCGTGATGCGTTTCGATCCGCCGTCGGGCATGTACCCGGACCTGTTTGAGCGCCGCCAGAACCAGATCGCCATTCAGGGCCTGTTCGCCCCGACCGCCGAGTGGTCCGGTGAGAACGGTAAGCTCCTGCAATCCTCCTACCCGGCGATGCTGGATCCGGCGGTGGCTATCGATATCTACCGCGGCGATGCCGGCCTGGACACGGGCAAGCCGCAGTCCTTCTTCTCCCTCGATTCCAGCCTGGTCCACTCGGGGCAGCTGCAAAAGATCGACCGCGTCAACCTGACCCAGGGCGAATCGGTCACGCTGGACGACGGCACTAAGGTCACCTTCGACGGCGCCTCCGAGTTTGCGAACTACCAGGTTTCCTATGATCCCTTCCAAAGCTGGGTTCTGGTGTCCGCGCTGGTCATGCTGGTATCCCTGGTCGGCTCGCTGGTGATTAAGCGCCGCCGCGTCTGGGTACGCATCCGCCCGGGTGCCAACGGCGGCACCGATATCGAGATGGGCGGGCTTGCCCGCACCGACCGCGCGGGCTGGTCCGAGGAGTTCCACAAGCTGCACCGCGAGCTTTTGGAATTGCCGGATCCCGATGACGTGGAGGAGGACGAACTCTACTCCGCCGACTAAAGGCGCGGACCGTATCCTTCAAAAGTTGGATACAGCTGGGAAAAGGGGGTAGCCTTATGGACACCATAAATCTCTCCGTTCATGCAGCCTCGTGCGTGGCGCACGGGGTAGGCACGATTGTGAAGGCAAGGTTTCCCACTCATGCAGGTTGATCAGAATCTGTCCAACTTCTCAGACATCGCGGTGCAAACCGCGTTCGTCGTTTATGCGCTCGCCTTGGTGCTGTCCCTGGTGTACTACGGCCGGATACAGAGCATCATTGAGGCCATGCGCGCCCGCACCGCAGCTGCACCGCAGCAGCGTGAGCTCGCCACCGTGGGGGCTTCGGCGGATGGCGCCGTGCTTGGCGACGTTCCCCCAGCGGCCAGCACCGCAGACGATGATTTGGCGAAGAAGCAGGAGAACGCCGACAAGCTCGGCGGCATGACGCAGATGCTGCTGTGGCTGGGCATCGCCCTGCACCTGGCGGCCATCGTGCTGCGTGGTTTGGCTACCGGCCGCTTCCCATTTGGCAACCTCTACGAGTACATGCTCATGGTGACCGCCGGCGCGATGGTGGTGGCAACCATTGCCATGCAGCGCAAGGAGTGGCGCACCCTGTGGCCGTGGCTGCTCACGCCAATCCTGGCGCTGATGTTCTACGGCTCCACCAAGCTCTATGCGGAATCCGCTCCGGTGGTTCCGGCGCTCCAGTCACACTGGATGCCAATCCACGTCACCGTGGTTTCGCTGGGCGCATCCATCGGCGTGGTCTCCGGTATCGCTTCTTTGCTCAGCGTGCTGCGTGAGTTCCAGCCGAAGCGAGGCGAGTCCGGTTTCTTCGGCGCGCTTGCCCGCCCACTTCCTTCAGCTAAGAAGCTGGACCGCCTGGCCTACCGCTTGGGCGTGGTGGCGCTGCCGACCTTGGGCCTGGGCATCGTGCTGGGTGCTATTTGGGCCGAGTCCGCGTGGGGCCGCTACTGGGGTTGGGACCCGAAGGAGACCGTGTCCTTCGCCACCTGGATTCTCTACGCTGCCTACCTGCACGCCCGTGCGACGCCGGCCTTCCGCAAGGCCGCGCCGTACATCAACATCGCGGCGATGCTGCTCATGGTGTTCAACCTGTTCTTCATCAACATGGTTGTTTCCGGCCTGCACTCCTACGCGGGGCTGAACTAAATGGCGGATATCCATAAGCCACGGCACAAGCCCGGCAAACCGGCGGGCGATAACCCACAGCTCATCGCCCTTGGTGAGGGCTTTGCACAGCGCCGTCGTGAGCTGGGCATCCTGCAACAGGACCTGGCTGGGAAGGCCGGGATTTCGCGCTCCACGCTGCATACCATTGAGCACGGCGGCTCCGGCGTGCGCTGGGAAAAGGTCGTTGCGGTGGCGGAGGCCCTCGGCCTCGAGATGACCTTCGTGCCGAAGGACTAGGCTTCTTCCCCCTTAGAGTCTTTGCCTTCAATGTCCTTGTCCTCGGGGGCCTTGGGATATTGCTGGCCCTGTGAGCGCCGCCGGCGTTCTTCCTCTTTGCGCTGGGCCTCCCGCTCCTTGGCGCGGCGCTCCTTGAAGCGCTGCTTCTCCAGGTTCCACAGGAATTCCTCGTCATCATCGGGGCCCTTGATTGCCGGGCGCTGCGGCTGCTGCGCCTGCTGCACCTTCTTATTCCAACTCGACGGACCAAAAGCCTTCCAGACGAGGACTGCCGCGAGGACAAACAAGAGTAGTAGTATCAATCGACCCATGCGTTGTATTCTACGGAATGCCCGCGAAGCAAAAGTGAGAATTATGAGCCAGACAGAAAACACCACCAACGCCTCCCAGAACCCCGAGCCGCCCCAGCCGGACCCCGCGCTCAAGCGCCGCTCCCGCGTCGCTTTGTGGAAGTATGGTGCGGCCCGCGTGGTGCTGTTTATTGTGTTGACCGTGGTGATTCAGCTGCTGGCGATGGCGGTGCTCCAGACTTTTCCGCTGCTGGTTTCCGCACTGCTGGCCCTGTTCGTGGCGCTGCCACTGTCCATGCTGATCTTCTCCACGTGGCGTGTGGAAGCAACCCAGACCTTGGCGGAGTACTCCGCGCAGCGCAAGGCTCACAAGAAGTGGGTCCAGGAGGAGCTGGCTGGCCGCTAAATCAGAGGCTAAACCAGAGCCAGCGCTACTGCGTTGACAACCGCCCATACCAGCATCGCGCGGCCAGTCATACCGAGCACCGGGATGAGTTTGGGGCCGCGCGCACCGCGGTTGACGGTGCGGATGGCGCCCAGTGCGAGGGGGAAGTAGAGCAGGGAGGCCAACGCCGCCCAAGAATCGAAGGCGAGGCCGATGGTGAGTAGCACCGGCAGCAGCAACAGGGTCATGAATAGCGTGCGGGACTTCTTATCGCCCAGCCGCACGGCCAGGGTGATCTTGCCGGTGGCCTCATCGGAGGGGATGTCGCGGATGTTGTTGGCCAGGTTTACCGCGGCGCTCATGCCGCCAATTCCCACGGCCAAGGCAAGGCCCGTCCATGTGATGCGGCCGGCCTGCGTGTACTCGGTGCCGAGGACTGCGACGAGGCCGAAGAAGATGAAGATGGCAACCTCGCCCAGCCCACGGTAGCCGTAGGGGTTCTTGCCGCCGGTGTAGAACCACGCGCCGGCGATGCACACGGCGCCGACGAGGATGAACCAGGCAGCATTCGCGGCCAATGACAGGGAGATGCCCGCGATAGCCGCCACGCCAAAGGAGGCGAAGGCCGCGAACTTGACGTGTTGCGGCTTGGCCAGCCCGCCGCCGGTCAGGCGCTGGGGGCCGGTGCGGTCATCGTCGGTGCCGCGGATACCATCGGAGTAGTCGTTGGCGTAGTTCACGCCGATGATAAGCGCCCAGGCCACGATGAGCGCCAGCAACGCTCGGCCCCAGTGCAGGCCGTGCGCCGCCGCGGCGGCACCGGTACCAGCAATCACGGGGGCGAAGGCGTTGGCCCAGGTGTGCGGGCGAGCACCCTGGAGCCAATCGGCAGGAGTGGCAGTATAGGCAGAATTCGGCATAGCTAGTATTGTGCCACGCGGTTTTAGGGGCCGGATAGAATGGTGGCCATGCATCTCCACGACCTGCCTGAACGGACCCAGGACTACCTCAAGGTGGTGTGGGATCTTTCCGAGCACCTAGGCGGGCAGGCGGTTCCGCTCAAGCAGATTGCGCAGCGCACGGGCCAGAAGGTGCCCACTGCCTCCGAAGCTATTAAGCGCCTTGCCGCCCAGGGGTTGGTTCATCATGAGCGCTACGCCGGGGTGAGCCTGACCAAAGAAGGCAAGGCTCTGGCCATGGGGATGGTTCGCCGTCACCGCTTGCTCGAGACCTTCCTCGTACAGGAGTTGGGCTATACCTGGGATGAGGTTCACGCGGATGCGGACCTGCTGGAGCATGCCTGCTCCGATCGCTTCATCGAGCGCCTCGACGCACACCTGGGTTTGCCCACCCGCGATCCGCACGGCGATCCTATTCCGGATGCACAGGGAGTCATCGACGTGTTGGAGGGCGGCACCCTTGATAGCGCGCCTGTCGACGTCCCCCTGATCATCCAGCGTGTCTGCGATGAAGATTCTGAACTTCTGCGCTACCTCGATCGGTGCGGTATTGGCGTGGGCGATGAGGTCGTCGTTGCTGCGCGCATAGCGGGCTTGGTGGAGGTCCGCCACGGCGCTAATGAGTTTTCCCTCGCGGAGGTTGCCGCACGGGATGTCACCGTCCGCCCGGCACACCCGGCCTAGGCAAACAACTCGGCCACAGCCTGGCGGTCCAGTTTGCCGGGGCCAATGGTGGGAAGCGCATCCAGGCGGCGCAGGTCCTTCGGCACCTGCCAGCGGGGGAGATCATCGAGGGCCTCAAGAATGTCGGTACGCGAGGCCCAGCCGCTATAGGCAGCGACCACCATCTGGCCCAGGCGCGGGTCTGGGATTCCCACCACACAGGCTGCCTCTACGCCAGGGACGCGCAAAATGTGCTGCTCTAGTTGCTCCGGGTGCAGCTTGAGCCCGCCGGTGTTCAGGATGTTGTCGAGGCGCCCAGTGACGGTGAGGTGGCCGTCGATAAGCGCGCCGGTGTCGGAGGTGGCGAACCAGGAAGTGCCGGATTCATCGACCATGAAAGCATCCGAGTCCACGTTGCGGTAGCCCTGCGCAATCATGGGCCCGCCGAGGTAAATGCGGCCGTTCTCGCCGATGCGCACGCGCGCGCTATCCAGGGGTTCACCGCTATAGACGCAGCCCCCGGCGGTTTCCGAGGATCCATACGTAGTGACGATGCTGATGCGCAGCTTCTTTGCCGAATTCAGCAGCTGCGGGTGGGTGGCAGCGCCCCCGACGAGGATGGCATCAAAGGTGCGCAGGGCCTCGATTCCCTCTAGCGAATCCATGGCCTTGGCCAGCTGCATCGGGGTCAGCGCAGTGTAGGAGCGATCCCCAGTCGCGTGAAGCTCGTGTGCGGCAGACGCGAAATCACCGATATTAAAGCCGTGTGAGAGGTCCAAGCACAGCGGTTCCACCCCCGCGACGAGCGAGCGCACGAGAACTTGGATACCCGCGATGTGAGAAGCCGGCATGGCCAGCAGCCATTGGCCAGTGCCGCCTAGTGCGCGATGCGTAGCGTCCGCACTCGAGACTAGGTTGGCAGCGCTAAGTTGCGCACCCTTCGGCGTGCCCGTGGACCCAGAGGTTGCCACGACGAGCGCGATGGAGGAATCGATGGCCTCGCCCGCCCGCATGTGGTTACGCAGTAGCTGCGCGCGGGTTAAGTCATCCGCCGGAAGTGGCAATAAGGTTGCTTGCCCCGCGATAGCAGCCTCCAAATCTTCGAGGATGGCAGCGGGGTCACGCGGATCGACAGGTAACGGAGAGAGGATGTGAGTCACAGGTAGTTAGCGTAGCGCCCGGCACACGGTACTTCCCACGTAGAACACGCCCGCCAATACGGCGATGGTGCCGCCCGCAGAGAGATCTAGGATGACTGCCGCTGCCAGACCGCCCGTAGCAAGTACAACCCCCACCAGCGTTGAGCCGACCAGAAGGTGTCCGGGGCTGGAGACCCAACAACGCAGTCCCGCCGCCGGCGCGACCAGCAAGGCGAGGGATAGGATGGTTCCCACCGCGGGGACGAGCACTACCATGGTCGCCGTAGCCGCACCGAGTACGAGGTATTCGCACAGCTGCGCTGGCCCGCCCGAAGCACGGACCGAATCCCTGTCGAAGGCGGTGGCGATGAGCTGGCGCCGTAACGGCACCAGGATAACCAGGCATGCAATAACTAGCGCTACAGCCACCATGACATCACGGGAATCCACCGTGGTCAGAGAACCGACCAAGAAGGTATCCACGCGAATAGGCAGTGGCTGGAACCACCGAAGCAGGACAATGCCCAAGGCATAGCCCACGGTCAACGTGACACCCGCCGCGGCGGAGGAGCTGACGCCGCGCACCCCGCCCAGGAAGCGCGTGAGCACAATGAGTGGGATACACCCCAGCGCAGCACCCACCATCAGGCCGGAGGTGGCGTGTATTCCACAGGCAGTGGCGCCCACGACGCCCAGTACCGCGCCGGGAAAGATGCCGTGCGAGAGACTCTCGGCGAAAAAAACCCGGCGGCTGAGCACGACGAAGGCACCCACAAGCCCAGCCAGCACACCCACGGCGATGGCTTCGGCTGCAGGTAATACGAGGATGCTGGGATCTGCTAGTTTCATCGCACCCTCCTCTGCACAATCAGCGCAGGAATCAGGGTGAGCGTTAAAGCGAGGCTCACCATGGCCTGCGGGGAGAGCTGGTGGGACGTCTGCGTGAGCATCGCTATAGAGCCGGCTAGCACCGCTACAACTGAGAGCACGGCAGCGGCCAGGCACATGCTGCCGGGGCCGCGGGCCAGAAGCCGCGCCGCAAGACCGGGAACAACGAGGAAGCTTAAGACCAGCAAGACGCCCACGGCTGCCGACGCCGCGACCACCACCATGGCCACGGCCGCGTGTGCTGCCACCGTGACCGCGGTGACCGGAATGCCGTGGGCAGCAGCCGCAACGGGGTCGAAAGCCACGGCGACCTGGTAGCGCCACGTCACTGCCAGAACCACTGCGGCAAGAATGCAAAAGGCCGCGGCGGGGTAGAGGCGTGCCGCCGTAAGGTCAAGCAAGCGGCCAAACATGAGGGCCTCGAGTTGCCCGGATGTATCACCGTGGCGCAGGCTGATCACCACGCCGAGCCCATACATGGATGTCAGCACTACCGCTGTGCCGGCATCGGAGGTACTACGCTGACGCGTATTCAGTGCCACAAAAACGGCCACGGTTATCGCTCCCACTAGCGCCGCACCAGGCAGAATACCGGCAATACCGCCGACGGCAAGGCCGACGACGATTCCGGGGAAGACCGAGTGGACGGTGGCTTCGACAGTGAACTCCATACGACGCAGGTTGACCACTGCACTGACCACTGCACCTGCGATCGCCAAGATAAGGAGGAAAACGAGCGCACGCTGGAGATAAGGAGCGGTGAGCAACAGCATCATGGCCGTATCTCCTCGCGCAGGAAGGTCGTGGCCTGGGCATAGCGCTCCACGGCGTCCTCGGTGTTCATGCGGGTGAGCGTGCCATCAGCAATGAGCCCAGCCCAGTCGCAGGTGCGCTGAGCCAAAATAGGATCGTGCGTGGAAATGAGCAAGGCTACGCCGCGCTTTTTCAACCTCGTGATGGTGTCGAGCAATACCCGGCGGCTGGTCTGGTCGAGGCCGTTGAAAGGCTCATCGAGAAGCAGCAGTTGCGGATCCGATACCAGCGCGCGGGCGATGAGGACGCGTTGGCGCTGACCGCCGGAGAGCTCACCAAAGCGCGTGGTTGCGATATCCGCTAGGCCGACCTCTTCGAGTGCTTCTATGATCCGGGGCCGGAAGCTGCGCATGGATAGCGCGCGCTGCCACCAGGTAGCGTTTCTGAGTATCCCCATCTCCACCACGTGATACGCGGTGACGGGGAAGGTGGGGTCGGTGTCTTGGTGTTGAGGCACATAACCCAAACGCGGACGAGGAGTTTCAAGTCCATGGAGTGAAGCCAGACCGACAATCGATTTAAACAGGGTGGATTTTCCCGCGCCATTGGCACCTAAGAGCGCAACTGCCTGCCCCTTCTTCACGTCGAGGTTGACCCCGCTGAGGATCTGTACAGAACCATAGGAACAGGAGGCGTTGTGAAGCCTCAGTATGGAATCCATTAGTGGGCGAGAGCGGAGTCGAACTCGGATAGGGATTCTGGCAGTTCAGCCGGCTTTCCGCCCCAGGCGGTGACCAGGGTGGAAACGTTGTGGATGAGGGAGCCGATGTAGGTCTCGCCCGCACTGCCTGGAATGCCCAAGGAGTCTCCGTAGAGGGCGTCCTCAGCGGTAATGGCTTTCACGCCAGCGGCTCGTGCGATAGCCTCGATGGACTTCGAGTTATTGGAGTTCTCCGCGAAGATGGCCTTAGCACCGGATTCGCGCACGGTGCGTGCTGCCTCATCGATATGGGAGGCGGTGGCGTCTTGCTGGTTGTTGAAATCACTCAATGCAGAACCGATGAAGGTGACATCGTAGGCATCAGCGAAGTAGCCGAAGGCATCGTGGGAGGTGAACAAAACGCGATCCTCGCGCGGAATGTCAGCCAGGGACTGAGCGGCCCACGCATCCAGATCCTCCAGCTGCTTTTCGTAACTTGCGCCGGCTTCCTTCACAGACGGAGCCTTCGTGGCGAGCTCTTCGACGATATTCTCTACCTGGATTTTTGCCTGCTTAGGGGAGGTCCACACGTGTGGATCGTGGCTAAATTCTGGTTCTTCGCCGTCCTCTCCAGCAAACGGCCAGGGCTTGACGTCGATGCGGTGAGAGCCTTCCTTCACCTTGATGCCTTCGGGGGCGTCACCGGAGTTTTTCACACCGGAGGTCACAGCCATAGTGCCGTGGAACCCGGAGGAAGCAATGGCTTGATCCAAGAAGTGCTCGAGGTCAACGCCGTTGGTAAAGAGGTAGTCCGCTTGGGCGAGTGCCTGCATCTGATTCGGAGTCATCTCGTGCTCGTGGGCGCTGGCATTCGGGGCGAGCAAGCAGGTTAGCTCCAGCGTGGTGTCACCGTTGCCAGTAGTGGTTTTCTCTCCTTGGGCATCCGTCTTTTCCAGGGTGAGGCCGCCTTCTGCGATGTGTGTGAGGTAGTCGCAGATTTGGGTGGTGGTGGCGACGGCCGTGATGGTGTCGGATTCAGCAGCGCTGGAAGAATCCTTAGCAGAGTCAGCGGACGTGCTGCAGGCTGTCATGGCCACGGCGGTGGCACCAACAAGAGTGAGAAGGGCGGCACGTTGGGGGTGGCGATGATTGGACACGAGGGGGTCTCTCCTTAGAGATCGAAGTGATTGATTTTCAACGATGCATCAAAAAGAGAGTAGCGCGATGGAATAAAAAGTTCAATGCATTGAACTAAAGTGGGTATGGGTGCCCACGTGTGGGCATAAAGCGCTAGTTAACCGTGGTGCTCGTAGGGATTGATGAGTTCGTCCTCCTGGTCGAAGGGGCGCTCACCGTCCCTTTGGGCCTGCTTGATGTGGCGCAGCATCCATACGCGGGAACCCACGACAGCAACCAGCGCGATGGCCGCGAGGGCAATGGCAAAGTACAGCACGGGGTGATCTCCTGTCTTGGGACTAGTAGTAGTACGGGAAATCGTCCCAGTTGGGCTCGCGCTTTTCCAAGAAGGACTCCTTGCCCTCGACCGCTTCGTCGGTCATGTAGGCCAAGCGGGTGGCCTCGCCGGCGAAGACCTGCTGGCCCATGAGGCCGTCATCGGTGAGGTTGAAGGCGAACTTGAGCATGCGCTGGGCGGTGGGGGACTTCATGTTGATCTCGCGCCCCATCTGGATAGCAGCGTCCTCCAGCTCGGCGTGGTCAACCACCTCGTTGACGGCACCCATTTCGTACATGCGCTGCGCGTCATAGGTGCGTCCCAAGAAGAAGATCTCGCGGGCGTACTTCTGGCCCACCATCTTGGCCAGGTAAGCCGAGCCATAGCCGGCGTCGAAGGAGCCGACGTCGGCGTCGGTCTGCTTGAAGCGGGCTTCCTGGCGGGAGGCGATGGTCATATCGCACACCACGTGCAGGGAGTGCCCGCCGCCGGCGGCCCAGCCGTTGACCACGGCGATGACCACCTTCGGCATGGTGCGGATGAGGCGCTGAACCTCCAGGATGTGCAGGCGGCCGCCCTCAACTTTTTCGCGGGCGGTGTCGACGGTGGATTCGTCGGCAGTCGCGTCATCGTGCGCGTGCTCGGTGGCATAGCGGTACCCGGAGCGGCCGCGGATGCGCTGGTCACCGCCGGAGCAAAACGCCCAGCCGCCGTCCTTCTGGGAAGGCCCGTTGCCGGTCAGTAACACCGTGCCAACATCTGGCGTGCGGCGCGCGTGGTCCAGCGCGCGATAAAGCTCATCCACCGTGTGCGGGCGAAACGCATTGCGCACCTCGGGGCGGTCGAAGGCGATGCGGACGATGCCGTCCTTACGTTGTGGCTTCGGACCGTCACTGATGAGCCGGTGATAGGTGATATCCGTCAGGTCCTCAAAGCCCTCGACGGGGCGCCAGAGTCCCGGCTTGAACGGATTATCGGTGCTGTAATTCTTCTGCTCGCTCATGGCACACCAGCTTAATTGGAAAGCAGTGCGCCGGAAGTATAGTCCCCATTCCCAAACCCTCACCCACACTCTCCGCCCAGCGCGGCGGTGATAAACAATAAACAATACTGCGGGGTATGCCCCGTCAATGTGCACGTGTACTCCGTACCAGCGCGGTACACCATACAGTGGGACGGAATCGAACCTCCCTGCCTTCTTGCGCTACGAAGGCGCCTGAGAAGCACTGGGCTTTTCCCTGCCCAGTAAGGGTTGCGCTCGCTGCGAAGAGTGTGGGCTACCGTCGCGCGCATGAGGCGCGCGACATGACTACGTGCCGCAAGGATCCGGCACAACTAGCGGCAGTCGCTATTTAGTTATCAGTTCCGTATTCCAGTTCAACTGCTGGATGCGGGTATCCAGCTCGCGGTACTGGCGGGCCAGATCATCGGCGCGCTCGCGCAGCTTCGGCACAGGCACGGTGGCTACGAACTTGATCTCGGAGCGGGAGTAGCGGTCCTGGCGCGCACCCGCGCGCTCGGCCAATCCCTGGTAGATGCGGCGCTTGCGCAGCAGTCCATCACGCAGTGCCAGCGCTTCCATCAGCGAGATCTCTTCGTCGAACGCGGTGGCCGTGTTCGTGGCATTGATGGCGATGACAAGCTCGTCGATGCGCTTGGTCACGCCCTCGAGCTCACGGAGGAGATCCGTCGGGTTCTCATCCGGTTCATCGCCTTCCTGAATGCGGACCGTCGCCGCAAGCCGGTCACTCAGCGAGTTGAGGCGCTCCTGCGCCTGAGCGCGCTCGGCCAAGGCTTCAGCAAGTAGCATGGTTCCTCCTTCACCCTTAATGGGATTGATTGTCTGGGCAATTGTACGGCAGACAGAAGGCTTCGCAGTGCGGTCGTGACGGTTTTAACAAAAAGTGCCCCAAAACTTCGATGATCTGGGGCCCTATTTGATCGTTGTGTACGTCATGTTTGGTTGCTCGCTACGGCTGGCCTTCGGTAGAGAGTCGGTTGGTCCACGTCTGGCTATTGGCCTCTTCAAAGCTTGCGTCCACGGAATTGTCGCCGTAGATACCGCAAGAAAAGGTCCGGGTGTCGGAACCGATGGCGCAGTAGAGGTCGTAGCTCTGCTTTGTCGCCGGGCTCGCCACAGAAATGTGGGTGTTGTAGGAGCCATTCACGGTAGAACTGCGCTGCGACCAGGTGAAGGTGTGCTTGATGGCCTCATCAAACATAGCGGCGGCGAACTCACAGGAAGTGTTCTTTCCTGCACGAATCTTGTCGCCTTGATTGGTGTAGCCGCATGCGCCGCCGACTTGCCCGACGTTGATGTTGTGGCCGCCCGGGGTGGGGTTGGCATTGTCGTCCGCGGCGGGGTTGTCGCTCGGGGCGTCGTTAAGAGTCGGTGCGGGACCGCTGTCCTCGGGGGCCTCGGAAGTGGAGGCAGCTACTGAGGCCGAAACGGAGGTTAATTGGCTGTCGGCAGAAGCCTCACTAGCAGGTGCGGAAGCGTCAGGATTATCGCCGCAGGCGCTCAATGCAATTCCGGCGGCGATGAGAAAAGAGAGAGTAGAGAGTTTTCGCATGAGTTGTAGCCTAGCGCCCCGCATGGTGGTTTAAAGGGGCGCTAAGGCCACAGCCGGGGAGTGTTACCCAATAAACATGAACGCAAACAGCGTGTTGAGCACCGTCGCCACAATCATGGGCACGGAGGTGCGCTTGACCAATTGGATGGGGTTGACCTTGATGGCGCCGGCAACAATGAGCACCGCGGCGTTGACCGGGGAGACCTGGCGCATGAGGTTGGAGGTTCCCCAAATGGCGGTGAGCATCTGCGGGGCGTGGATGGAGGTCTGCGAGGCCAGGTTGGGCACCACCTCAGAGAAGGCGAAGTAAGGCGCGGTGCCGGAGCCGGTGAGTGCTGCCATCGCGGCGGTGGCGGCGACGAAGATGAGGACGATGAGGACGGCGGCGCCGGAGGAGCCTTCGGCGGCGTCGATAAGCATGTCAATGACGCCCATCTGCGTAATACCTTCCACCAGGACGGCGGCGGCAACCAGCAGGGCCACGACGCCCGCGGCACCCTCGCCCATGCCCTTGAAGAAGCTAGAGACGGAATCCACCGCACCCGTGACGGTGCGCTTGCGGATGGACTCGATGATCATCGCGATGAACAGGGAGACCACGGTCACCGGGAGGATGCCGCCCTCAAAGGGGATAACGCCCATGCGGTTGAGGATGGCGGAGATGATGATGAGCAGCAGCGGCATGAGCGGGAGCACAGCGTAGTAGCCCGGCAGGGAAGCGGCGCGGGCGATGGCTTCCTCAGTGGCTTTATCGCTCATCGAGTCAGCGGTGACTTCACCGGAAGCCAAGGCCTTGCGGGCATCCGCCTTATCGCAGCGGTGCTGCCACCACATGTGGACGAAGGCCGTGATGAGCAGCGTGGGAACCGTGGCGTAGGCGACGGCGCCGTAGACGAATTCCGTTGGCGTCATGTTGGTCAGATCAGCGCCCTGGATGAGGCCGGCCTCTAGCGGGGTGGGCACGATGGTGGAGGAAGTCACGACGATGGCGCCCACAGTCAGCGGTGTCAGGCCCGCAGCGATGAGCGCTGGCAGGAGTGTGGCCACGAGCAATAGGGAAAGCGCTGCGGCCGAGGGGATCACCAGTGAGAGCAGCGTGCCCAGGATGAAGCCCACTGGGACCAGCCAGTAGGAGCCTTTGAAGCGCTTGAGCGGTGAGGAGAGCACCACGACCGTCTTGGCATCCGCGCCGATGTGGCGCATATAGGACACAAAGCCGAAGAGCACCATAATCGCCATACCGATGCCGGAGAAGCGCGACTTGAACAGCGCGTCCACGACGAGCAGCTGGTCGTAGAAGGCATTGCCGGTCGCTTCAATTTCTGTGGTTCGGAAGTCCGCGCGCCCAGTGAGAGCGGCGAGCATGAGCAGGATTACGCCAACGGCAAAGATGGAGGCCGCGGCGTGGACTTTCTTATAGATGAGGTAGACAACTGCGGCGATGGCCAGTAGCGCGATGAGAAGGTAGAGCATGTAAAGATCCTTCTTCTGGTTATATCCACTTACTGTTTAAAGGTAACACCGGCTATGACAGGTGTCGCGCTCAACCCCCCACACGTACGATGAACGTCATGCACATTGATGACGTCCTTGACCGCGCCCACGTGGTCTCCCTTCCACTCGCCGTGAAGTTCCGTGGCATTACGACCCGGGAAGCATTGCTTATCGATGGCCCCGCGGGCTGGGGTGAGTTCGCCCCCTTCCTGGAGTACGGGGCGGAGGAATCCGCCCGCTGGCTCGCCGCCGGGCTGGAAGCGGCCTACGAAGGCTTTCCGGAACCCGTGCGCGAGTGGGTAGAAGTCAACGGCACCGTCCCTGCGGTTCCTGCCGAGCAGGTGCCGGAGGTCATGGAGCGCTATCCCGGCTGCCGCACCTTCAAAATCAAGGTGGCGGAGAAGGGGCAGACCCTAGAGGACGATATCGCGCGCGTTCACGCTGTCCGCGCCTACATCGAGGCACAGGGTCGCGTGCCGGTTTTGCGCGTCGACGCCAACTGCGGCTGGAGCGTTGAGGAAGCCGTCACCGCGGCCAAGGAGCTCATGCCGCTGGATTACATGGAGCAGCCGTGCAAGACCGTTGAGGAACTCAAGGAGGTGCGCACCCAGCTCATGCGCGCCGGGATTTTCGTGCGCGTGGCGGCAGATGAGTCCATCCGCAAGGCCAGCGACCCCTACCGCGTGGCTGAACTCCAGGCAGCGGACGTCGCCGTGGTCAAGCCCGCGCCGCTGGGCGGGGTGCGCAAAGTGCTCGAGGTGGCCTCCCACCTGCGCGAGCGCCACATGGACATCACGGTTGCCTCCGCCCTGGACACCTCGGTGGGAATCTCCATGGGTTTGGCCGCGGTGGCCGCGCTGCCGCAGATCTATGACGACGAGGACATCGACGTCACCCCGGCCGCCGCGGGTCTGGCCACGGGGTCGCTGTTCCTGGAGGACGTGACGGAGCCGCGCGAGCTTGTCGACGGTTTCTTGCGCGCCGAATCCCTCGCCCCCGACCCGGATCGCCTCAGCGCACTGGCGGCACCGGCTGCGCGGCGCGACTGGTGGTTCGAGCGCGTGCGTCAGTGCTGGCCGCACCTTTAAAAATACAGCTCACGGTCCATGTCCGGGGTGCAGCGTAGGCTGGCGGGCATGACCATTTCCGTGAGAGACGCGCACCTGCACAACCTTCGCAACGTCGACGTGGACCTCCCGCGCGGCCAGCTCGTGGCCGTGACCGGGGTCTCCGGCTCCGGCAAGTCTTCTCTGGCCTTCGGCACCATTCATGGCGAAGGGCAGCGTCGCTACCTCGAGTCCGTCGCGCCTTTCGCCCGTCGCCTCATTGCCTCTGCGGTGGACCCGCAGGTCGGCCGCATCGAGGGGCTGCCGCCGACGGTGGCGTTGCAGCAGTCGGCGTCGGCAAGCAGTGCGCGCTCCACGGTGGGCACGATCTCCGCCATGTCCAATTCCGTGCGCCTGCTCTACTCGCGCTGCGGTGACAACCCGGAGGGCCTGTACTCCGACTCCTTTTCACCCAACACCCCGGAAGGCATGTGCCCGGAATGCCAGGGCACCGGCGTGGTGCATGAGCCCACGGAGGCCTCCATGGTGCCGGACCCCTCCTTGAGCATCGAGGAGGGGGCGATTGCCGCCTGGCCGGGAGCCTGGGCGGGCAAGAATTTCCACGACATCCTCCAGGAGCTGGGCTATGACCTGGACTCGCCGTGGGAGCAGCTGCCGAAGAAGGACCGCGAGTGGATCCTCTTCACCGAGGAACGCCCGGTGGTGACCGTCAAGCCACACCGCGGGGCGGATCAGATCCAGCGCAACTATGAGGGCACGTGGCGCTCCGTGGCCAGCTACCTGACCAAGACCTATGCGGAGACGAAGTCGGACACACTTCGTGCGCGCGTCTTGAGTTTCATGGAAACCCGCCGCTGCGATACCTGTCATGGGCGCCGGCTGACGGTCAAGGCGCTCAAGGTTACCTATGCCGGGCTGCCTATCGACCGTTTCAATGCCCTCCCGCTCAGCGAAGCCTTCGAGCTCCTCAAAGCCCAAAAGCCGCAACCGAATGACGCTGAAGACCTGCTGCTTAAAGCGCTTCTCCCCGCCTTTGAATCGGCCCTGGAACTCGGCCTTGGGCACCTCAGCCTGGACCGGCCGACGGAGACGCTCTCCGGCGGTGAGGTGCAGCGCCTGCGCCTGGCCGCGCAGCTGCGCTCAGGGCTCTATGGCGTGACCTATGTCCTGGATGAGCCGTCGGCGGGCCTGCACCCAGTGGAGAGGGGCGCGGTGCTCGACATGTGCCGGCGCTTCATCGCGGAGGGTAACTCAGTGCTGCTGGTGGAGCACGACATGGAGCTAGTTAAGCACGCCGATTGGATCGTGGACGTCGGCCCGCTCGCCGGTGAGCGCGGCGGCCAGGTGGTGTATTCGGGCCCCGTTGCCGACTACATCGCGGCCGCGGACTCCGCCGATACCCCGACCGCGCGCGCCTTGGCCCGCCCGCGCCCCACGCCCAAGGCCGATGCGCGCCCGGCACACGGGGATATCCCGCTGCGGAAGGTGCACTCGCACACCATCGACGGCCTCGACGTGGACTTTGGGCTGGGTCAGTTCACGGCTATCACTGGGCTCTCGGGTTCCGGCAAATCCACGTTGCTGGCCGCGCTCCAGGACACGCTCACTGGCCCGGACTGCCCGGAGCAGGTAAAGCGCGTGGTCTCCATTACCCAAAAGCCAATTGGCCGAACCCCGCGCTCCACGGTGGCGACGTACACCAATCTCTTCGACAACGTGCGCAAGCTCTTCGCCGCCACCCCGGAGGCCAAGAAGAAGAAATGGACGGTTTCGCGCTTTTCCTACAACGTTAAGCAGGGCCAATGCCACACCTGCGGCGGTGCCGGCCAGATCGAGGTTGAGCTGGTTTTCCTGCCCGGCTCCTATACCCAATGCCCGGATTGCCAGGGGCAGCGCTATAACGATGACACCTTGTCCATCCGCTGGCAGGGTAGGACCATCGCGGACATCCTCGACCTCACGGTGGAAGAAGCCTTGGAAGTCTTTGCGGATGAAGCACCGATTCTCCACGCGCTCCAAACACTGGAAGCGGTGGGGCTGGGCTACCTGCGCTTAGGCCAGGGCGCCCCGGAGCTTTCCGGCGGTGAGGCCCAGCGCATCAAGCTCGCCACGGAGCTGCAGCGCTCCCGCAATTCGCGCCGGGGTCATACCGTCTACCTGTTGGATGAGCCGACCGTCGGTTTGCACCCGGCCGATATCGACCTACTTATTTCTGAGCTGCACTCGCTGGTGGATGCCTCCCACACCGTCGTGGTAGCAGACCACGACCGCCACCTCATCGCCGGCGCGGACCGAGTCATTGAGATGGGCCCGGGCTCCGGTGCGGAGGGCGGAAAGATTGTGGCGGATGGCACGCCGGGCGAGGTCGCCGCGGGACCAACGCCTACCGGCCGGGTGCTAAGTGGTAAGGGTGCACGATAAGGTAAATCCCATGACCCACAACAACGGTGACAACGAGACGCGGCAGTTCGGCCGCGTCACCGGTGAGAACGAAACCCGCCAGTTCGGCGCGCCGCAGCAGCAGCCGCCGCAGCGCCCCCAGCAGCACTTTCCGGAGCCCGGTTCCCAGGGCACGCAGTCCTTTGGCCAGCCCTATCAGCAGGGCTATGACCAGGATTATCAGCAGCCGCAGTACGACCCAGTCCCGTCGAGCTACCAGGTGGAGCAACCGAAGAAGGGCGGGGGCCTGGCCTATGTCTTCGCTGCCATTGCCGCCATCGCCGTCGTTATTGCCGGCGTGCTGTTCTTCCTGTGGCGCGGTGCGGCAGCGGATGCCGACAAACCCGCCCCGGAGCCGGTCACCGAGACCGTGACCACCGAGGTCCCCACCACGGTGACCACCACCAAGAATTCGCCGCGGGATAACCTTCCCACCGACATCCCCACGGAGATCGCACCGGAGATTCCAACGGATCTGCCGCCGGAGATCCAGGATCAACTGGACCAGGGAGAATCCGATCTGGATGGATTGCTCAATGATCTCTTCGAGAAACTAGATTCGGGCAACGGCGAACCCGGTGCGGGCGGTGCAGACAATGCCTAATACTGAGCCGCATGCTGAGAACTCTGTAGCCTCACAACCGGAGTCGATGCAGCTGGCCGAAGCTCTGGCAGCCCAGCTTTCGCGTCACCTGACTGACGTCGTCCTCTGCCCAGGCTCGCGCAATGCGCCGCTGTCTTTGGCCCTGCTTGCGCGCAGCGATATTCGCGTGCATACCCGCATTGATGAGCGCTCGGCCGCATTCGCCGCCTTAGGTTTGGCCCGCGTCCAGCGCAGGCACGTCGGCATCGTCATGACCTCCGGCACCGCGGTGGCCAATACTCTGCCCGCAATGGTGGAGGCGCACTATTCGCACACCCCGCTGGCGGTTATCAGCGCGGACCGCCCGGCCCGCTTGGTGGGCACGGGGGCCTCCCAGACCATCGAGCAGCCAGGCATCTTCGGCGTGTATGCAGAGACCACGCAGGTGGAGAAGACGAGTGATATCCCGCTCATCGCCGAGCGCTTCCTGAATGATCGCCAGGTGCACATCAACGTGGCCTTCGATGTCCCACTCGTGGGCGAGGAGCTGCCCAGCACCCCGACGGATTACACGCAGCACCGCGCGCGCACCCCGCGTTGGTCCAATCACGGCGAGGTGGCCGTCGATCTCAGCCGCAACACGCTCGTCATCGCGGGCGATGAGGCCTGGGAGGTCGAGGGGTTGGAGGACGTCCCGACCATTGCCGAGCCCACCGCACCCGCCCCTTATCACCCGGTGCACCCGGCCGCGGCGCACCTCTTCCGCCGCGCCCAAGTCTCCGCCAATGACTACGTGGTCAACACCAAGGTGGAGCAGGTCATCGTCGTGGGCCATCCCACACTGCACCGCGGCGTCCTGGCGTTGCTCAGTGATCCCGATATCGACCTCATCTGTCTGTCCCGCACGGAGGATTTCACCAACCCGCGCGGTGCGGCTGCGCAGTTGGGCACCACCGTCAAGACCAGCGGCGAGCCCACCCGCGAGTGGATGAAGATCTGCGAAGGCGCCGCGCAGATGGCGGCCGAGGGCGTGCGCGAGGTCCTCGCGGAGGCCACCGGTGAGGATGCCACCAAGCCCGAGATCGGCTTTACCGGCCTCCACGTCGCCGCCGCGGTGGGGGACACCCTCGCCGTCGGAGATACCCTCGTCCTGGGCGCCTCCAACGCGGTGCGGGATGCGTCCTTCATCGGCCTGCCCTTCGACGGTGTGGAGACCTACTCGCCGCGCGGGGCGCCCCGCGCACCGTGGCGCTCATGGGGGATGTCACCTTCCTCCACGACGCCACCTCCCTCATCCTCCCCGAGGACAACCCGTGCCCAGAGAACCTCACCATCGTCGTCTCAAACGACGACGGCGGCGGCATCTTCGAGGTGCTTGAGCAAGGCCGCGAGCCCCTGCGCCCCTCCTTCGAGAGGGCCTTTGGGACGCCGCATGGGGTGGGCGTCGCCAAGCTGGCGGAAGCCTGCGGCGCTGAGCACCGCGAGGTGAGCTCGGCGCAGGAGCTTCTCGACGTTTTGGCAGAACTCAAGGAATACTCCACCGGCATCACCGTGGTGGAGGCACACACCACCCGGTCCTCGCGCCGCGCGCTGCAGGAGGCTCTGAACGCCAAGGTGGGTCAGTAAATGCCGCGGCGCCGGGTGCGCCAGCTGATCCTGGTGCTCTATGCCGCTGCGCTAGTGGGCATGGCGGGGATGGTGATCGGCCCTTTTCTCAATGACCGCACCATAGGAGCCAACCCCGGGCGCGCCCTGGCCACGGTGACGGATGTCGGCACCTTGCGTACCTTCGTGGACTTTCAGGACTCCGAAGGGATCTACCACACCCCGCCCACCGGCCTGCTCTATCCCACTGGGCTGGGAGAAGGCCAGCAGGTGTGGGTGCTCTACGCCAAGAGCAACCCGGACCTGGTCAAGGTAGAGGGCCGAGAATGGACGCTGTCGATCATCCCGGCGCTGTCCTCCGCGGCCGTGGCTACCCTGATTGCCGGCGCGTGCTGGTGGGGGAGCGGGAAAATTAACCGGAATTTAGTGCGTGCGTTACCAACCGAGCACTCAGAACAGGAATGATGGGGCGCATGCGTGTAGCCATCGTCGCGGAATCCTTCTTGCCTAACGTCAACGGAGTGACCAACTCCGTGCTGCGTGTCCTCGAACACCTCCACGAGCACGGCCACGAGGCCATCGTCATCGCCCCCGGTGCCCGGGACGGGCAGGAGGAGATCCCCGATTACCTCGGGTTCACCATCGTGCGCGTGCCCACCGTGCGTGTGCCGCTGGTGGATTCGCTCCCGGTCGGCGTTCCTACGTCCGCGGTGGATGAGGCGCTGCGGGAGTTCAAACCGGACATCATCCACCTGGCCAGCCCCTTCGTCCTGGGAGCGGCGGGAGCATTTTCTGCACGTCAGCTGCGCATTCCGGCCGTGGCGCTATACCAGACCGACGTGGCCGGTTTCGCCACCAAGTACCACGCTTCCGCGCTGGCCTATGGGGTGTGGGAGTGGCTGCGCACCATCCATAACGCCTGCCAGATGACTCTCGCGCCGTCCTCGCTCACCATCTCCGATTTGGAGAAGCACCACATCAAGAACGTGCGCCACTGGGGCCGCGGCGTGGACTCGGAGCGCTTCCACCCCTCGAAGCGCTCGGCGGCGCTGCGCCGGAGCTGGGATCCCACGGGGAAGAAGAAGATCGTCGGCTTCGTCGGCCGTCTGGCCGCGGAGAAGGGAGTGCACCGCCTGTCCGCGCTTAACGGACGCGAGGACATCCAACTCGTCATCGTCGGCGATGGCCCCGAGCGCCCGCTGCTGGAGGCCCAGCTGCCGGACGCGGTGTTCACCGGCGCGCTGGGCGGCGAGGAGCTCGCCGTGGCTTATGCTTCCCTGGACATCTTCGTCCACGCCGGCGAGTTTGAGACCTTCTGCCAGGCCATCCAGGAGGCGCAGGCCTCGGGTGTGCCCACCATCGGCCCGCGCGCGGGCGGCCCGGTGGACCTCATTGAGGAAGGCTATAACGGGCTGCTTCTCGACGTCTCCACGTTCGTCGAGGACCTCCCCAACGCCGTCGATGCGCTGCTCAACCCGGAGATCCACGAAGAGCTGCGGGAGAACGCTAGGCAGTCGATTGCTTCCAAGACGTGGCCGGCGCTATGCGAGCAGCTGCTGGGCTATTACGAGGAAGTTTTGGAGAATGTCCGCGAGGTGCCGCTGACCATTTTGGGCCAGCGCCCGGAGCTGCCGCGCTGGGCCGCTCGCGCCCTGGGGGCGCGCGTGGCCTAGACTAGGCGCTTGTGTCTAAGGCAGATCTGGATAAAAAGCCCTTCGATGTTGCGCGCATGTTTGACGCGGTGGGCAAGAAGTACGACATCACCAACACGGTGCTGTCCTTTGGTCAGGACGCACGCTGGCGCCGTCTGACGCGCGAGCGGCTCAACTTGAAGCCGGGGGAGAAGGTCCTCGACCTGGCTGCCGGAACGGCTGTTTCCACGGAGGAGCTGTCCAAGTCCGGCGCGTGGTGCGTGGCCTGTGATTTTTCACTCGGCATGCTCGCGGCTGGCGCGGAGCGCGATGTGCCCAAGGTGGCCGGAGATGGAATGCGCCTGCCTTTTGCGGATAACACCTTCGATGCGGTGACCATCTCCTATGGTCTGCGCAATATCCACGACTTCGAGCTGGGCCTGCGGGAGATGGCGCGCGTGACCAAGCCCGGTGGGCGGCTGGCTGTGGCGGAGTTTTCCAAGCCAGTCATCCCGGTCTTCGGCACCGTCTACAAGGAGTACTTAACCCGCCTGCTGCCGCCGATTGCCAAGGTGGTCTCCTCCAACCCGGAGGCCTATATCTACCTCGCAGAATCCATCCGCGCGTGGCCGGAACAGCACGAGCTAGCCGCCGCCATCAACCGCAATGGCTGGGAGCAAGCAGGCTGGCGCAACCTCACGTGCGGCATCGTGGCTCTGCACTCCGCGGTGAAGCCTGCCTAGGGGCCTAAGCCCAATGGGCTTAGGCCGAAAGGTAAAACCCAAAGGGCTTAAGCCCAGAGAGGCGTATCGCGGCGCAGCGTGGAGACCGCCCCGCCCGCCAGCCGCCAGGCACGGGCAAGCAGGTCTTTGTCTTCTTCGGTGATGAGGTTGCCCATGAGGCGTGCGGCGGCCGGCATGAGCATGCGGCCGATGGGTCCGCGCATGGCCACAGGTCCGGCCAGCGGCAGGAACTGCGGATAAGTCAGCAGGCGCGCTGCGGTGCGGGCGAGCAGGAAGGCCTCGCCGTACTCGGCGCGCAGGCGCTCCGGCCACGCCAAGGTCAGGTCCTTAGTGCCGAGCATCTCTACGGCTAGTGCTGCCGTCTCCAAGCCATAATCGATGCCCTCGCCGTTGAGCGGGTTGACGCAGGCGGCGGCGTCACCAATCAGCATCCAGTTCGCGCCGGCCACCCCGGACACCGCGCCACCCATGGGCAGCATCGCCGAGGTGACGTTGCGCAGCTCGTCCAAGCCCCACTCCGAACGCTGCTGCTCAGCGTAGAAATCAAGCGCCTTCTTGGTGTTGAGACGAGCCGGGCGGGCGGCGGTGGAGAGCGCACCCAAACCGATGTTGACCCCCTGTCCCAGCGGGAAGATCCAGCCATAGCCAGGTTGTACGACCCCCTCGGGGTCCTTGAGCTCCACGTGAGAGTGCATCCACTCCTCGCCGTCCTGCGGGGAATCGGCATAGGCGCGCGCGGCGATGCCATAGACCTCCTCGCGGTGCCAGGTGCGGCCCAGCTGCTTGCCAAAGGTCGAGCGCACGCCATCGGCCACGATGACCCACCGCGCGCGCACGCGGCGCTCGCCTACGGAGAACTCCACCAGCCGGTTGCCCTCGAGCTGCGGGGCCGTCGCCGTGCCGGTGAGAAGCTGCGCGCCGGCTTCTTGCGCGGCCTCAACGAGCAGCGCATCGAATTCATAGCGCGGCAGAGCCGTTCCCACCTGCGAGGGGTATGTCGACGGCCACGGGGCGGTTACGGTGCCGCCGAAGCCGTGCAGCTTGAGCCCGCGGTTGCGGTAGGAAGCGTTGACCTCGATGCCGAGTAGCTCCAACTGGTGCATGGCGCGAGGGGTCAGCCCATCGCCGCAGGTCTTGTCGCGGGGGAAGGGGGAGGCGTCGACAAGCAGCGTGTCATGGCCAGCGCGCGCGGCGTGGATAGCGGCGGCAGCGCCGGCGGGCCCGGCGCCGACGATGGCGACGTCAACAAGGGTGGAATCGATCTGCTCCGACATGGGGACTATCATTGCACGGGATAGTGGCCACAAGTGTGTTGAGGGCCGTGCCATGGGCTACGGTAGGTAAACACTAGGATTTTTGAGCTTAAAGGAACACGTTTAATGTCACACGGCCAAACTCACGCCAAGCACGTGGACTTGGGGGATGCGCAGCTCACCGAGCGTATCAACGCCGGGATGGCTGCTGTAGAGGACCTGCTGAATACGGAGCTCGACCGCGGGCAGGACTTCATCAAAGACAAGGTGCGTCACCTCTCCCTGGCTGGAGGCAAGCGTTTCCGCCCGATGATGGCGTTGCTGGCTTCCGAGTTTGGTGAACGCTCGCAATCGCCCGAGGTGATTAAGGCGGCAACCGTGGTGGAAATGGTCCACGTGGCCACGCTCTATCACGACGATGTCATGGATGAAGCGGAGCGCCGCCGCGGCGTGGATTCTGCGAATTTCCGCTGGACTAACTCGGTGGCGATTTTGGCGGGCGATGCCCTCTTGGCGCACGCTTCGCGGCTGATGAGTCAGCTGGATACCCACACGGTGGAGCACTTCGCGGAGACCTTCGAGGAGCTCGTCACCGGCCAGATGCGCGAAACCATCGGTGCCGGCGAAGCTAACGCTGTGGAGCATTACACGGCGGTCATCCGGGAAAAGACCGCGGTGCTCATCGCCTCCGCCGGCTACCTGGGTGCTTACCATGCTGGCGCCGGCCCGGAGCAGTGCGAGGCGCTGCGCCAGATCGGTGCGGCCGTGGGCATGATTTTCCAGATCGTCGACGATATCATCGACATCTTCTCCGATCCCGAGGAGTCGGGGAAGACCCCGGGCACGGACCTGCGCGAGGGCGTGTTCACCCTGCCAGTGCTCTATGCCCTGGAGGAGGAGGGTGAGGTCGGCGACGAGCTCCGTGCCCTCCTGACGGGCCCGCTGACTGACGACGCCTCCGTGAAGCGCGCCATCGACCTGCTGTGGAAGTCAGGCGGCCGGGACAAGGCGCTTGCCGACGTCAACGCGTACCTGCGCGTGGTCGAGGACCAGCTTTCCCTGCTGCCCGAATGCACTGCCAGCGAAGCCCTGCGCCAGTTGGCGGACTACACGGTCCAGCGCGTGGGCTAATAGGTGCTCCTGCCAGGCGATTTGCATGTTGGGCGGGACTTCGTAGTAAAGTACATAACCGCACTCAAGAGTGCATGCCAGGTTGCCCGAGCGGCCAAAGGGAGCGGACTGTAAATCCGCCGGCATTGCCTTCAGAAGTTCGAATCTTCTACCTGGCACAGATTGAATCCCGCAGACGCAGAGATGCGTCTGCGGGATTTTTCGATCCCCGGCATAGGGCTAGGGGGGTAAGGGTCATTTCGATCAAATAAGGGGCCCGAGCCCCGGGGAATTGGGGCGCTATTTGATCGAAATGTCGCTCCGTCGATTGAACGGTCGTGTACCCGGCTTAGTTGTCGGCTTAAGGGTCAAAATGTGTGTCTGGCTCGGCGTGTCACCGGGGCTAGATTTGGCCACTTCCAGGCCGGCTGACTGGGCATAGACGATGTTAGTGAAGTCCTAATCGTTGAGATAGCCGGTACGGCCGACGGTGCGCTAGGAAACGCCGGACAGGCAGCAACTACTACGCCGCCGTCCCAACGTGCGCGACACTAGAGCCATTTCATTAAGCCAGTTCCGTTCAGGTTCTCGGCGCAGCGCAGCAGGCGATGGGCTGGGCAAATAGTGCTGCATTGGTGACATCGGGGGGAATCTTGTTGGCCAAGAATCACCTGGTTTATACCGCCATCGGTCGAAGCCTCAGCTGTTCGATTCATTGCATTTTGTATCTCCGCCGCAGTGCTAGTGTGGTCGATTTCTAGCATTGAATCACCACACCACCGCCGGCTACCACAGGTAGGCAGCCACACCGTGGATTTAGCATCCCAAAGCCAGATATATGCTCCCAAAGCGTATATTCTGCGAGAACCTACAGTTCAGACCCCAGAAATCCCCGATTCCAGACACACTTTCTGACCCTTAACCCTAGTTGTCGTCTACTCGGCACGGTGTTTGCTCTGGTGTGTTCTTGGGGCGCTTAAAGGCCCTAAAAACATGTCCCATACTGGCGATTTGTGTTGTTTAAGCGTTTCGGGTTAATCTTTTCAAGGCTTCAACGAGAGCACAGCGGATGAAAGTCCGTTACTCAAAGAGGCTGTGCCCCCTTAGCTCAGTCGGCAGAGCGTTTCCATGGTAAGGAAAAGGTCGACAGTTCGATTCTGTCAGGGGGCTCCATTCATGTTTCTGGAAGGTCCCAGAAGGTGAATATGGCGGTGTAGCTCAGTGGTAGAGCAAGCGACTCATAATCGCTGTGTCGCGAGTTCAATTCTCGCCATCGCTACCGGGAAAGAAAAGCGCCCGCACACGGGCGCTTTTTCATTACCGACTCCCAGCCTTATACGGCACGTGGTTTCCATGGGGAATCACCGTTCTGGTAGGGTTGTGCGTTGTCCCAAAAGGGCACGCAAAGGGGCGTGGCGCAATTGGTAGCGCAACGGTCTCCAAAACCGTAGGTTGCAGGTTCGAGTCCTGTCGCCCCTGCCACATCACTTCAAGGAGGGAATCGCCGTGAGCGATGAAAAGCAGCCGAGCACCGGGGCCCCGCGCCCAACCGGCAAGCGTCAGCTCTCTGGCGCAGCGACCACCTCTACCGATTCCTACACCGACAAGCGCGTCGTGCGCGTCGAGGATAAGAAGGAAGATTCCTTCGGCGGATCCGTCGGGTCCTTCCCGGGCGAGGTCGTCTCTGAGATGAAGAAGGTCGTCTGGCCTACTGGCAAGGAAATGGTTCAGTACGTCCTCGTGACCTTCGCCTTCCTCATCGTCCTCACCGCCTTGGTGTGGGGCGTGGACACGCTGACCGGCCTCGGAGTTGAAGCAATCCTCGCGCCTTAGTAAACTAATTTCATACTTTCATCCCGCCGCCTTCCCGCTAGCTCGACTAGGGGAAACGGCGGGATACTTTTTGCCCTAGTTCCGCCGGGTAACCTGGTTGGGGACTAGAAGAATGAACACAATTTTGGAGTAGCAGACAATGAGCGAAGAAAACACTGGCACCTCCCTCGAGCAGGCCATGATTGATAACGTCCAGGAACAGGCCGCGGAAGCGGTCGAGGCTACTGAGGAAACCCAGCAGCCGCAGGAGGAGCTTTCTGCTGAGGAGAAGGAAGCCGCCGAGAAGGAAGCTGCTACCAAGGCTGCGGAGGCCGCCCTCGGCGGCGGCTCGGACGAGGCTGAGGCTGAGGGAGCGGGGGAGACGTCGCCAAGCGCTGAAGCAGACGCCGCTGCCGCCGACGCCGAGTACAAGACCCGCCTGCGCGCATTCACCCGCGAACTGAAGAAGCAGCCGGGCAAGTGGTACATCATCCAGTGCTACTCCGGCTACGAGAACAAGGTGAAGACCAACCTGGACATGCGCGCCCAGACCCTCGAGGTGGAGGATTCCATCTTTGAGGTCGTCGTGCCGGTCGAGCAGGTTCTGGAGAAGAAGGACGGCAAGAAGAAGGTTGTTAAGCGCAAGCTGCTTCCGGGCTACGTGCTGGTGCGCATGGAGCTTAACGACGCTGCCTGGTCCGTCGTCCGCGATACCCCGGGTGTGACCTCCTTCGTGGGCAACGAGGGTAACGCCACCCCGGTGAAGATCCGCGACGTGGCCAAGTTCCTCATGCCGAATGATACGACGGTCTCCCCGGAGGCTTCCGCCGCCGACTCCGAGGGCGAGCAGGTTGTTGCCATGCCGGAGAAGGAGGCCGCGAAGGCTTATGCTCACGACTTCGAGGTGGGCGAGGCCGTTACCATCCTGTCCGGCCCGCTGGCTTCCGTGTCCGCCACCATCTCCGAGATCGACCCGGAGACCGGCAAGATGCAGGGCCTGGTGTCCATCTTCGGCCGCGAGACCCCGGTGGAGCTGTCCCCGACGGAAATCGAGCGCATCTCCTAAAAAGCGATTTTGAGCTGGGCGCACGGTGTTCTAAACTTGAACGCCGTGCGCTTTTGCGCATGTTCAAACGTTCATCCTCCGGTGGCCCACAACGCGTGAGCATCCGGACGGGGCGCTGTTATTCATCGTGGCGGCACTCCGGTACCACAGGAAAGAGGTAATTCGATGGCTCCCAAGAAGAAGGTCACTGGCCTGATTAAGCTCCAGATCGAGGCAGGCGCTGCTAACCCGGCTCCGCCGGTCGGCCCGGCACTCGGTGCCCACGGCGTCAACATCATGGAGTTCTGCAAGGCCTACAACGCTGCGACCGAGTCCCAGCGCGGCAACGTCGTGCCGGTGGAGATCACCGTGTACGAGGACCGCTCCTTCGACTTCAAGCTGAAGACCCCGCCGGCAGCTAAGCTCCTGCTCAAGGCCGCTGGCATCAAGAAGGGCTCCGGCGTCCCGCACACCGACAAGGTTGGCTCCGTGACCTGGGATCAGTGCAAGGAGATTGCACAGACCAAGTTTGAGGACCTCAACGCTCGTGACATCGAGAACGGCGCCCGCATCATTGCTGGTACCGCTCGCTCCATGGGCATCACCGTTGACGGCATCCCGGCTAAGTAATAATTCAATTTAATGCGCGATACGTTCTGTATCGCGCGTGGCAGGGCCAGCTTCGGCCCGCTATCACCACATCAATCCAAGAAAAGGAATTGCACTTATGAGCACCAAGTCCAAGGCATACAAGGCTGCCGCTGAGCTGGTAGACCGCTCCCGCCAGTACCGTCCGATCGAGGCCGCCAAGCTGGCCAAGGAGACCTCCTCCAAGAACTTCGACGCTACTGTCGACGTTGTCTTCCGCCTCGGCGTTGACCCGCGCAAGGCTGATCAGCTGGTTCGCGGCACCGTTTCCCTGCCGCACGGCACCGGTAAGGATGTCCGCGTGGCCGTCTTCGCCGAGGGCGACAAGGCTGAGGCCGCTAAGGCTGCTGGCGCTGACATCGTCGGCACCGAAGAGCTGATCGCTGCCATCAACGAGGGCAACATCGACTTCGACGTTGCTATCGCTACCCCGGATCAGATGGCCAAGGTTGGCCGCGTTGCACGCGTGCTGGGCCCGCGTGGTCTCATGCCGAACCCGAAGACCGGCACCGTGACCGCTGACGTGACCAAGGCTGTCGCTGACGTCAAGGGCGGTAAGATTTCCTTCCGTGTGGACAAGGCTTCCAACCTGCACGCCATCATCGGCAAGGCTTCCTTCGACGCTGAGAAGCTGGCAGAGAACTACGGCGCGCTGTACGACGAGATCATTCGCCTGAAGCCGTCCTCCGCCAAGGGCATCTACGCCAAGAAGATCACCATCTCCACCACCTCCGGCCCGGGTATTCCGGTCGATGCTTCCGTGGAGAAGAACTACACCGACTAATGTTGTCTGTGTAAACGGAATGTTGGCCCCGGCTCGTGAGCGAGCTGGGGCCTTCTTCTTGCCTTATTTTCCCTGTTCAGGGCGCAGCGTGTCACTGACAGGAAATTGGCAGGCTGGTTCGATGAGCTCTCAAGGAATATGTCGCATACTAATTCTTGTGCGTTTGAGAGAGGCGCATGAGAGATAGAGAGAACACCCTGAGTCTTGCAGGGCGGGCGGCGTGAGAAACCGCCTGATAGACAAGACCCCTTACAACGCGGGTTCCGGATTTGTCCGGGGCCCGCGTTGTGCTGTGTCGCCTCATACCCGCGCCCCAGAAGCGGGTGCGGTGCCGAGGCCCAGGCTGGCACGAGTGTGTCGGCTCAGTTAGCGGGCGGCGGCTCTGGGGACAGGCCCGTGGTGCAGGATGGTTCTAGTTAAAAGGTTCTAGTCAGATGGTTTTCTTGGGGGCAAGTAAACCATGTGAGAGAGCGAAGAAGGTTCGTTTGAGGGCAAAGGAACCTTCTGACCGGAACCTTGTGAGGGGAACCATCTGGAGGCGCATGGTGCCGCCTGCAGTCCATTGCTACTTAGTGCAAGCGGGTTTTGCGCGGAGGGCCTGGCTTTAATGCCACTTCGGCATACGGAAATGCAGCGAGCTGGAAGCGAGCCGTCCTCCTGTTGTGCGACTTGCAGAGTGATTAAGGCCGCGGCCTCCCCTTCATCCAGTACACGGACCAGATGACGTCTTCGCGCGGAACGCCCCAGTCGTGCACGGCTAGTGAGCGTACGCCTTTGGCTAGGTCTCCTTCGCCGGATACCCATACCGAATCTGGCGCGGTATCGGGGGTGAAACGGGAGCCGAGAAGTTGGCGGGCGCGAGTGCAGTGTTCGTCGTGTGGAGCCAGGACCATGGTGAGTGAGCGAACCTTGTCGCGCCACGTTTCCTCCAAGCCGTCTTCAACTTCAGCGTCGTCTGCGATCATGGCAACGACATCGACGCTGCCCAAGGTTTCCGGTGAATTAGCTTCGTAGTGCTCGAGGATGTGCCACAGCGCCGGAAGGGCAGAGGCATCTGCGAGCAATAGTTGTGACTTCTTAGGCGCTTGCCACCGCACTTGCCCGGTATATATTCCGGCGGTATCCCCGGGGTGGGCATTGAGGATCCAGCGTGAGCCCGGGCCATTATCGCCATGGGTCACCACGTCGACATCGATGGTGCACGCTTCCTGGTTGAGCTTACGAATTGTGTACCACCGCAATGCTGGGCGTATGCCGTCGGGCAATCCGTTGACGGCGGCGCGAACATTGGCATCTTCGACTGGGAAGGGGGAGAACTTCTGCCCGTCTTGGGGCATGAGGAGCCCAAAATACTCGTCAGGCCCGGCTAGGGGGTAGTCACTAAAAGCCGGAGAGTGAAAAGTTAAACGGTGCAGCCGCGGCTTGAGGCGGGTGTTCCCGGTGAGGGTAACGGGCAATAAGCGGTGATGCGTCAAAGGGATTGTCCTCTTTAAAAGGGAAATTTGTCACCATCATAAAGTAGAAGTTAGGCTAGCCTCAAATAGGTTAGGGGGTGCGTTTGTGTGCGCGCGTTCCCACTGAAGGAAAGGATTTCCATGGTTACTATCAACCGTCGCGCGAAAGCAGTGCTCGCGATTGTCTCAGCGGCAGCGATTGCTCTGACAGGGTGCTCGCGCGGAAGTGGCGAGGACAGCGCGGGTGCGGACAGCGCTGAGGAGATGCGCGTTGCCAGCCTAGGGCTGGGTGATGCCGATACCGTGCTGGCACTCGGAATCACTCCGGTTGCCGTAGCACCATGGGGTGCGCAAGGCGACGGTGATGGCTCCGGCGTTGGCCCATGGGCGAAGGAGCTTTTGGGTGACGCCCAGCCCGAGGTGATTTATAACACCGCTTCCGGTTTCACGGCAGAGGTACTTGAGCAGGTCACTGCCTCGGATCCCACACAGATCATCGCCGTGAACCAAGCTGTGGACCAGGAGGCGAAGAAATCCCTCGAGGATATCGCCCCGCTGACCGTGAAGCCCGAAGGCTTCGAGGATTGGCAGATCCCCTGGGAGGAGCAAGTTAAGACCATTGCCTCTGCGGTGGATAAGGAAGAGGAGGGGGAGAAGCTCATTGACCAGGCGGAGGACGCCTTCGAGCAGTTCAAGGACTCCCACCCGGAGCTGCAGGGCAAGCGCGCAGCCATCGTTATGCCCTATGAGGGGAAACTGGGCCTCTACACAGCAGAGGACGGCCGCGGCCAGTTCATCGAATCCCTCGGCTTTGACATTCCGCAGGAACTGCAGGGTGATGGCTCCAGCTTCTTCGTGGACTATGCGCCGGAAAACTACTCCCAGCTCAACAACGTGGACTACCTGTTCGTCTTGGACTACAACGGCGCGGCCGATGAACTCAAGAAGGATTCCACGTTCCAAGGCCTCGACGTGGTCAAGGATGGCCGCGTTCGCTACCTGAACACGGACACCGGCAATGCGATGAGCATGCCAAATCCGCTGACGATCCCATGGGCCGTCAACAAGTTCGAAGAGAAGCTCTAAGTGCTTGCACTACCGAGGAAGGTCGACGCTATCCACGGCGTTGCGTACCCGCAACGCCGTGGCAAGGCAGTCGCACTGGATTCGAGGGAGCGAAGCCGCGCACTGCTCACCACGGCTTTAGTTGTGTCGACCCTCCTCCTTTTGCTGTGCTCGCTGGTAGTGGGGTCAAGGACTATCCCGTTTCCGGATCTGTTCGCTGCCCTCCTCCACGGGGGCGAGGCAGACATCGAGAACATCGTGTGGGATTTGCGTATTCCCCGCACGTTCGTGGCCTACTTCGCGGGAGCTGCCATCGCGGTATCGGGTGTTATCGCTCAGTCCTGGACTAGAAACCCCTTGGCTGATCCGGGCTTCATCGGTATTACTGCGGGAGCCTCGTTCCTTGTTGCCCTCGGGACAACACTAGGGATCGCCACCTCAACCGGGATGCGGACGGCGCTCGCCCTCCTCGGCGCTGGCTTGGCCACGGCATTGGTGCTGGGTGTGTCGCGCAGGTTTCAGGATCCTTTGACACTGGTCTTGGTCGGCGCGGGCGTTGCTGCTGCCTTGAGCTCTAGCGCCATGTTGATCGGCCTGTACTCCACAGATGTTCTCGACAGCATGCGCCGGTGGACCATCGGCTCCACGTTTGGGCGCGGCCCAGAGGATGTCGCCATCGCAGGTGTTGGGTTGCTCATCGGGCTTATCATCGCCGCACGAGTGGCGCGCCCGCTCGACCTTTTGGCCATGGGGGAGGAATCCTCTGTTGCTCTAGGCGGTTCGCCCACGCTGGCGCGGCGCGGCGCGGCCCTAAGTATCGTCCTCCTAGCGGGATGCGCTACTGCGGCGACGGGGCCCATTGCCTTCGTCGGCTTTGCCATCCCCCATCTGCTGCGCCGGTTCACGGGGCCAGAAGTTACCGTGATGATTGCTCCTGCCGCATTGCTTGGTGGTTGCTCCGTACTCGCTGCGGATATTCTGGGCCGCCTCATCGCGGGCCCTTCAGAGTTAGAGATGTCCATTGTCTTGGCCTTTGTGGGTGCACCATTTCTCATCTGGGCCGTACACCGCGGGGAGCACAAGCTATGAGGGGGTTGCAGAAGGGGGACGTCGTCAAGCACCTGCGTTCCCAAGAGCGGCAGCGACGGACATGGATATGGGCGGCGACCTGTTTCTTTGTTGTGGTCGCGGCAAGCTCCTATGTCCTACTGCTGGGACAGGGGCCCATGGACTTGAGCCCGCTACAGGTTGTGGAGATCCTCAACGGCGGGGGAAGCCGAAGTGAGATTCGCGTTGTCTGGGACCTGCGCATGCCCGTAGCGCTAGCGACCCTCATCGTGGGTGCCGCGCTCGGGCTGGCGGGCTCGTGGACGCAGTCGATGTCGCGCAACCCGCTGGCTTCGCCGGATATCCTGGGCGTGACTGGTGGCGCGTCTGTCATGGTGGTTCTCGGAACGGTATTTTCCCGGCCGCAGCTCGTAGATGGGCTCTCCATGTTCTGGTGGCGGGCGGCACTTGCGCTGCTGGGCGCGGTGCTAGCGGCCCTCCTGCTGGTGGCACTTGGGGGAATCGGCACGAGCAACCGCATCGTGATCGTCGGAATCGCGCTCTCGCTGCTGTTCCAAGCGCTGGTGGCGTATCTCTTGCGCGCGGCCGAGCTCCTCCGCGCGGCGCAATCCCAGCTGTGGCTGGCGGGAACCACGGGCTTTGTGCGGATGGACGTCATTGTCCCACTACTCGTGGGGCTGACTCCTTTCGTGCTCCTCGGCCTGTGGTGTGCCCGGGAGCTACCGCTCCTCGCGCATGATGATCTCTCGGCCCTTTCCTTGGGTGTCAACATCACGCGAACACGCGCGCTGCTGCTGGTGGCAGCTACGGGTATCTGTGCGGTGACCGTATCCGTGGCCGGCCCCATTGGTTTCATCGCGCTTCTGGCCCCGCATGTGGGGCGCATTGTTGCCCGAACACCTACGCCGGTGCCCCTGGTCTCCTGTGCTGCCGGCGCCGCCTTGTTGAGCGCGTGCGCTGTCATTGCTGGAATGCTGCCGATGGACGCTCCAGTGGGCGCTGTCTCCTCCATCATCGGAGGGTGCGCTCTGGTCATCTTGGTGTGGAACGCCGCACGGCGGAGAGGATAAATGCTTGTGAAAGACAGAGAAATTACAGCTACCGGTATTCATGCTGGCTATAAGGACGGGGAAGATATCCTATCCGGCGTTGACCTGGTGGCTCGCCCGGGTGAAATCACCACGCTTATTGGCCCTAATGGTTGCGGAAAGTCCACGCTGCTGAAGACCTTGTCCAAGATTCTTCGCCCGCGGCAGGGACGTGTGCACATCGGTGAGCTGGACGTGCACGCCATGAGCCCGAAAGAGGCAGCGGCCCACGTGGCGCTTCTGCCGCAGCAGCCGACGGCACCGGACGGGCTGCGGGTGGGCGAGCTCGTTGCGCGCGGGCGCTACCCGCACCTGGGGCGCGGTCGGGGACTGTCCGCGAAAGACCGCGACATCATCGCGCAGGCCTGCGTGGAAACGGGCATTACGGACTTCATCGACCGTGATATCGCGGCGCTCTCGGGTGGCCAACGCCAACGGGTGTGGCTGGCGCTTGCTCTGGCGCAGGACACGCCGGTGCTGCTTCTCGACGAACCCACAACCTTCCTCGACCCAGCCCACGCCATTAGCGTTTTGGAGCTCGTGCGCAAACAGGCCGATGCCGGGAAAACAGTCGTCGTCGTGTTACACGATCTCATGCTGGCCGGCCAGTACTCCGACACCATGGTGGTTATGAACAATGGCGAGGTCATCGCGCAGGGAAGTCCCCGCCAGGCGTTGACAAAAGATGTGTTGGCAGCCGCCTATGGCATCGACGTAGAGATCTGGGATGACCCGCGAAGCGACGCTCCCGTGATCGTTCCGCGTGGGGTGCTCAGCGAGTAGCAATCCTCATTGAGGAACCCGAGTGGACAGCTCTCAGGAGAGCGAACTCCGAAAAGCGATTTGGAGTTTGGGCAGGTCGGGTTGTAGAGTACCTAGCGAAGTTTGAACGGCCCGCTGAGGCCGAGTCAAAGTTCACCGAAGACCGTCGGTCATCCGGAATATCGGATCGAAGGTTCCTCGTTCTAGAGGGCGGCCCACGCAGGAGACACTTTGCGAATTACCGCGGATTTCCGCGCGCGCCCTGTGCTCTTGCACGGGGCTTTTGTTATTTCGGTTGTCCATCGGGCAAGCGGAGTAGGGAAGGCCCCGGCGGAAAACACAAGAGATGTTTCGAAAGGAGGCGTAGTAGAAAATGGCAAACCCGAAGAACACCGCAGACCTGGCGGCACTGAAGGAGAAGCTCGAGGGTGCAAACTCCATCGTGCTTACCGAGTACCGTGGCCTGACCGTGGGTCAGCTCCAGGAGCTGCGTAACAACCTCGGCTTTGACGTTGAGTACTCCGTCGCCAAGAACACCCTTTTCAAGATCGCTGCCAACGAAGCTGGCATCGAGGGTCTTGACGAGCACCTGACCGGCCCGACCGCTATTGCGTTCATCAAGGGTGAGGCAGTGGATGCTGCGAAGGTCATCACCAAGTTCGCTGATGACAACAAGGCACTCGTTATCAAGGGTGGCTACATGGACGGCGACGCTCTGTCTGCCGACCAGGTTGAGGCCATCGCCAAGCTGGACAACCGCGAGACCACTCTCGCAAAGCTGGCTGGCGCCATGAAGGGTTCTATGGCAAAGGCTGCCGCCGTATTCAACGCTCCTGCAACCAAGATGGTCCGCACCGCTGCGGCCCTGCAGGACAAGAAGGCTGCGGAAGCTTAAGACGCCAACTAAAGGCGCACAACTTAAACACACACACTTTTCTGGCCGCCTAGGGTGGCCAGGCACAATGAGAAAGGATGCCAATCATGGCTAAGCTCACCAAGGACGAGCTCATTGAAGCTTTCAAGGAAATGACCCTCATCGAGCTCTCCGAGTTCGTTAAGGAATTCGAGGAGGTCTTCGACGTTGAGGCCGCTGCTCCGGTTGCTGCCGTTGCTGCTGGTGCCCCGGCTGCCGGCGGTGCTGCTGAGGAAGAGAAGACCGAGTTCGACGTCGTTCTGACCGACGCTGGCGCTAAGAAGATCGGCGTTATTAAGGCTGTCCGCGAGATCGTCTCCGGCCTGGGCCTGAAGGAAGCTAAGGAGCTCGTTGAGTCCGCTCCGAAGGCTATCCTCGAGGGTGCTTCCAAGGACGACGCTGAGGCTGCTAAGGCTAAGCTCGAAGAGGCTGGCGCTTCCGTCGAGCTCAAGTAATTCACCTGAATTACTCAGCTTTCCCGCGCAGCGCACTCGCTGCGCGCCAACAACCCTGTTCCGCTTTTACGCGGTGCGGGGTTGTTCCCGTTTTGTCGGGACCCCGGTGGCCCGGCGGTTTCTAAGCATTGCGTGTCAGGTCTTGACACTAGGGTCAAAAGGAGACACTATTGGGGTGTGCAGTTTCGGCGTAGAAGTCTCGAGCGGTTCCATCAGGATGGTGTGCCGCCGCGATATATTCCATCGGAATTGCGTTCAGTAGTGCGCCGCAAGTTACTTATGATTGGGCGGTCTGTAAATGTCACGGACCTTCGGATTCCACCAGCAAACCGGTTGGAGCGGCTCAAGGGTGACCTTGAGGGCTACTACTCAATTCGCGTCAACTCGCAGTGGCGCATCATATTCAAGTGGACACCCGAAGGAGCTGTTGACGTTGACTTTATCGACTACCACTGAAGCACGCGCTCATGTTGATGTTGTTCCCGTTCCGCATCCCGGAGAGATCCTTCTCCTAGAATTCCTCAAACCCTGCGGAATAACCCAGTATCGCCTGGCCAGTGACATTGGCACTACCCGTTCCCAAGTTTCCAAAATTACCCGCGGGGCGCTCGGTATCAGTGCCGATATGGCTTTGCGTTTGTCGGCTTACTTTGGGAATTCCGCGGAGTTCTGGCTCGGACTCCAAGAGGAATACGATCTGTGGAAAGCTCGCCAGACCACGGATATCAGCGCCATCGTTCCGTGGAATCACAAAGAAGAAGTCGACTCTCACTCATAGAATCAGTTGACTTGCGGTCACCTCGGGGTCGGTGCAGTCTCACCGCAGCTGCACAAAACTGAAACGCACCCTCCTGGGAAATGTGTTTTGAACAAACGAATCGGTAGGATAAGCCACCATGCTGCCCAAGTCCCGCATCTTCTCCGTCCTCCTGCTCGGCCTCGGCGTTGCGCTGATCGCCGCCGGCCTGGCGGCGTCGAGCTTCTTGAGCTTTAGCCCGCGCCTGCCGCTGGATATCAAGAACACCACGTGGACGATGCAGGATGACAGCGCCACCGCGCAGGCGCTGTCCGCAGAGGGCGTTACGCAGTACGAGGGGCCGATGACCTATCAGCTCAACATGGACATCCAGGATCCGGCGGATAAGGACACCGCAACGTTGCGAGTGGGGGAGTCCGCCATCCGCGGCGGCACGGGCAACGTGGAGGACTTGAGCTTTGCGCGCGTGTGGAACTATCCCGTCGATCGCCTTAGCGGTGAGGCCACGGGACCGGCGGCGCTCTCCCATACCATGGGCTCGCCCACGGCGGAGGTGCCCGTCGAGGGCTACTGGCTGAAGCTGCCCGCCGATGCTGAGCAGACCACCTACCCAGTCTTCGACCCGGTCCTGCGCAAGGCGGCCGACGCCGTCTTCGAGGAATCCCTCGATATCGACGGCCGCACGGTCTACCGCTACCACCAGGAAGTGGAGGCCACCAACGTGGCCACCCTCTATGCCGGTAGCACGACCACCACGCTGAGTAATGAGGACGACTCTACCGAGCAGGGCTACCTCTTCCACGCCGCAACCCGGGACCTTTTTGTAGACCAGGCCACCGGACTCGTCGTGGGCATGGACGTCGATATCAAGGACTACTGGGCAGACCGCGAGGGCAACGAGCGCGAGGTGCAGTTCGCCTTCAATGGTGCAACTGATGAGGAATCTCGCGCGGAGATGCTCCAGCAAGCTGAGCGCTTCCCGCGGAGTGCTGTGGGGCAGTGGGTGCGCTGGGGTGGCCTTGGCGTTGGCGCGCTTCTGGTGCTGCTTGGGGCGCTGGGCGCTTTTCGCCGTCCCACCAACCGCCACTCCCGCTAGCCGCGCGTGCTAGAGGCCCGCGCGTGCGGATCTCCGAAGCGACACGCCGACGGCACGTTTCGCCTTTACAAGGCCGCCATTATGCTATAGGCTATTTCGTTGCGCTGGAATCTGGATCTTTAGTGCACATTTAGCCTTTCGAGCGGTGATGGCAAAACCGACTTGACAAGGTGATTTTGTGCATTCTAAACCCAGTCGTTCCACAGCAGACCGAATGCTAAATCTACCAGCGGTTTTGCACCTCACCGGCCAGGGTGGGGAGGCAATCCGCCAGAGGTACTGGAAGGACCCATCTTGGCAGTCTCCCGCCAGACCAAGTCAGTGGCCAACATCCCTGGAGCCCCGAAGCGATACTCCTTCGCTAAAATCAGCGAGCCCATCGCTGTCCCGGGCCTCCTTGATCTACAACTCGATTCTTACGCGTGGCTCATCGGCACCCCCGAGTGGCGTGAGCGCGAGCAGGCAGAGCGCGGCGAAGACGCACGCGTGACGAGCGGCCTTGAGGATATCCTCGAGGAGCTTTCTCCGATCCAGGACTACTCGGGCAACATGTCCCTGTCCCTGTCGGAGCCTCGCTTCGAGCCGGTGAAGAACACCGTGGACGAGTGCAAAGAGAAGGACATCAACTACTCGGCGCCACTGTACGTCACCGCAGAATTCATCAACAACGACACCCAGGAGATTAAGTCCCAGACCGTCTTCATCGGCGATTTCCCGATGATGACTGAGAAGGGCACCTTCATCGTCAACGGCACCGAGCGCGTTATCGTCTCGCAGCTCGTGCGTTCCCCGGGTGTGTACTTCGACCAGACCATCGACAAGTCCACCGAGCGCCCGCTGCACTCCGTGAAGGTCATTCCTTCCCGCGGTGCGTGGCTCGAGTTTGACGTCGACAAGCGCGACACCGTTGGCGTGCGCATCGACCGCAAGCGTCGCCAGCCGGTCACCGTGCTGCTCAAGGCCCTGGGTTGGTCCGAGGAGCAGATCAAGGAGCGCTTCGGCTTCTCCGAGCTCATGATGTCCACCCTCGAGTCCGATGGCGTGGCCAACACCGACGAGGCTCTGCTGGAGATCTACCGCAAGCAGCGCCCGGGCGAGCAGCCCACGCGCGACCTCGCGCAGGCACTGCTGGATAACTCCTTCTTCCGCGCTAAGCGCTACGACCTGGCCAAGGTTGGCCGCTACAAGGTCAACCGCAAGCTCGGCCTGGGCGGTGACCACGACGGTCTGATGACCCTGACCGAGGAAGACATTGCCGTCACCCTCGAGTACCTCGTGCGCCTGCACGCCGGTGAGCGTGAGATGAAGGCCCCGAACGGTGAGATGATCGCCATCCACACCGACGACATCGACCACTTTGGTAACCGTCGTCTGCGCACCGTGGGCGAGCTCATCCAGAACCAGGTCCGCGTGGGCCTGTCCCGCATGGAGCGCGTCGTCCGCGAGCGCATGACCACCCAGGACGCGGAGTCGATTACCCCGACCTCCCTGATTAACGTCCGCCCGGTCTCCGCCGCCATCCGCGAGTTCTTCGGTACCTCCCAGCTCTCGCAGTTCATGGACCAGAACAACTCCCTGTCCGGCCTGACCCACAAGCGCCGCCTGTCCGCGCTGGGCCCGGGCGGTCTGTCCCGTGAGCGCGCCGGCATCGAGGTGCGAGACGTTCACGCTTCGCACTACGGCCGCATGTGCCCGATTGAGACCCCTGAGGGTCCGAACATTGGTCTGATCGGTTCCCTGGCTTCCTATGCCCGCGTCAACGCTTTCGGCTTCATCGAGACCCCGTACCGCAAGGTTGTGGACGGCAAGGTCACCGACCAGGTGGAGTACCTCACCGCCGATGAAGAGGATCGCTACGCCATCGCGCAGGCCGAGGTTGAGAAGGCTGCCGACGGCACCCTGACCGGCGACCGCATCGAGGTCCGCCTCAAGGACGGCGATATCGGCGTGACCGACGCCGCCGGCGTTGACTACGTTGACGTTTCCCCGCGCCAGATGGTCTCTGTGGCTACCGCCATGATTCCGTTCCTCGAGCACGACGACGCTAACCGTGCCCTCATGGGCGCGAACATGCAGCGCCAGGCCGTGCCGCTGGTGCGCTCCGAAGCCCCGTACGTGGGCACCGGTATGGAGCAGCGCGCTGCCTACGATGCTGGTGACCTCATCATCACCCCGAAGGCGGGCGTGGTGGAGAACGTCACCGCCGACCTCATCACCATCATGGATGATGAGGGTCAGCGCGATACCTACATGCTGCGCAAGTTCGAGCGCACCAACCAGAACACCAACTACAACCAGACCCCGTTGGTCTCCCTGGGTGAGCGTGTCGAGGCAGGCCAGGTGCTTGCCGACGGCCCCGGTACCCACAACGGTGAGATGTCCCTCGGCCGCAACCTGCTGGTTGCCTTCATGCCGTGGGAAGGCCACAACTACGAGGACGCCATCATCCTCAACCAGCGCATCGTGGAGGAGGACATCCTCACCTCGATTCACATCGAGGAGCACGAGATCGATGCTCGCGATACCAAGCTGGGCCCGGAGGAGATCACCCGCGAGATCCCGAACGTCTCCGATGACGTTCTGCGTGACCTCGACGAGCGCGGCATCGTCCGCATCGGCGCCGACGTCCGCGCGGGCGACATCCTCGTCGGTAAGGTCACCCCGAAGGGTGAGACCGAGCTGACCCCGGAGGAGCGCCTCCTGCGCGCCATCTTCGGTGAGAAGGCCCGCGAGGTCCGCGATACCTCCATGAAGGTGCCGCACGGTGAGACCGGTAAGGTCATCGGCGTCTCCCGCTTCTCCCGCGAGGATGACGACGACCTAGCCCCGGGCGTCAACGAAATGATCCGCGTCTACGTGGCTCAGAAGCGCAAGATCCAGGACGGCGATAAGCTCGCCGGCCGCCACGGCAACAAGGGCGTTGTGGGCAAGATCCTGCCGCCGGAGGATATGCCGTTCATGGAGGATGGCACCCCGGTGGACATCATCCTGAACACCCACGGTGTGCCGCGTCGTATGAACATCGGCCAGGTTCTCGAGGTTCACCTCGGCTGGCTGGCACACGCCGGTTGGAAGATCGACACCGAGGACCCGGCCAACGCCGAGCTGCTCAAGACCCTGCCGGAAGAGCTTTACGACGTCCCGCCGGAGTCCCTGACCGCAACCCCGGTCTTCGACGGTGCCACCAACGAGGAGATCTCTCGACTGCTGGCTTCCTCCAAGCCGAACCGCGATGGTGACGTCATGGTGGATGAGCACGGTAAGGCCCGCCTCTTCGACGGCCGCTCCGGCGAGCCGTACATGTACCCGGTTTCCGTCGGCTACATGTACATGCTCAAGCTGCACCACCTCGTCGACGAGAAGATCCACGCTCGCTCCACCGGCCCGTACTCCATGATTACCCAGCAGCCGCTGGGTGGTAAGGCACAGTTCGGTGGCCAGCGCTTCGGTGAGATGGAGGTGTGGGCAATGCAGGCATACGGCGCTGCCTACACCCTGCAGGAGCTCCTGACCATCAAGTCCGATGACGTGGTCGGCCGCGTCAAGGTCTACGAGGCCATTGTCAAGGGTGACAACATCCCGGATCCGGGTATCCCGGAGTCCTTCAAGGTCCTCCTCAAGGAGCTGCAGTCCCTCTGCCTGAACGTGGAGGTTCTCTCCACCGACGGCACCCCGATGGAACTGTCCGGCTCCGACGATGATGACATGGACGGCGCTCCGTCCCTGGGCATTAACCTGTCCCGCGACGAGCGCTCCGACGCAGACATCGCCTAGCTTCTTGGTCCGCCGCATTTACTGGCGGCGGGCATAACGAAACACCACCTACATACAAAGCCATCAACTTCCCCCTGACGGGGGATGAAAGGGAGACATTACGTGTTTGACGTAAATCTCTTCGACGAGCTCCGCATCGGGCTGGCCACGGCCGAGGACATCCGTCGCTGGTCCAAGGGCGAGGTCAAGAAACCCGAGACCATTAACTACCGCACCCTCAAGCCGGAGAAGGACGGCCTCTTCTGTGAGCGCATCTTCGGCCCGACCCGCGACTGGGAGTGCTCCTGCGGTAAGTACAAGCGCGTGCGCTACAAGGGCATCATCTGTGAGCGCTGTGGCGTCGAGGTGACCAAGTCCAAGGTGCGCCGTGAGCGCATGGGCCACATCGAGCTGGCCGCGCCGGTTACCCACATCTGGTACTTCAAGGGTGTTCCTTCCCGCCTGGGCTACCTACTGGACCTGGCTCCGAAGGACCTTGAGCGCATCATCTACTTCGCTGCCAACATCATCACCTCCGTGGACGAGGAAGCTCGCCACAATGACCAGTCCACTCTGGAGGCAGAAATGCTGCTGGAGAAGAAGGACGTGGAGGATGACGTCGAGGCAGAGATCGCTGAGCGCGCTGCCAAGCTAGAGCAGGATCTGGCCGAGCTGGAGGCCGCCGGCGCCAAGGCCGACGCCCGCCGCAAGGTCCAGAACGCTGCCGACAAGGAAATGCAGCACATCCGCGAGCGCGGTGAGCGCGAGGTTGCTCGCCTCGACGAAATCTGGAATACCTTCATCAAGCTTGCTCCGAAGCAGATGATCATCGATGAGACCATCTACGAAGAGCTCGTTGATCGCTACGAGGATTACTTCACCGGCGGCATGGGTGCTGAGGCCATCCAGACCCTCATCCGCAACTTCGACCTCGAGGCCGAGGCTGAGGTTCTCAAGGAGATCATTAACAACGGCAAGGGCCAGAAGAAGATGCGTGCCCTCAAGCGCCTGAAGGTCGTCGCGGCCTTCCTGCGCTCGGGCAACGACCCGGCCGGCATGGTGCTCGACGCCATCCCGGTGATCCCGCCGGAGCTGCGCCCGATGGTGCAGCTGGACGGTGGCCGCTTCGCCACCTCCGACCTCAACGACCTCTACCGTCGCGTGATCAACCGCAACAACCGCCTCAAGCGCATGATCGACCTCGGTGCTCCCGAGATCATCGTGAACAACGAGAAGCGCATGCTGCAGGAGTCCGTTGACGCCCTCTTCGACAACGGCCGTCGCGGCCGTCCGGTCACCGGTCCGGGCAACCGCCCGCTGAAGTCCCTGTCTGACCTGCTCAAGGGTAAGCAGGGCCGCTTCCGCCAGAACCTGCTGGGTAAGCGCGTGGACTACTCCGGCCGTTCCGTGATTATCGTCGGCCCGCAGCTCAAGCTGCACGAGTGTGGTCTGCCGAAGCTCATGGCCCTGGAGCTGTTCAAGCCCTTCGTCATGAAGCGCCTGGTAGAAAACGACTACGCGCAGAACATCAAGTCCGCCAAGCGCATGGTGGAGCGCCAGCGCCCCGAGGTGTGGGACGTCCTCGAAGAGGCCATTTCCGAGCACCCGGTGATGCTGAACCGTGCACCGACCCTGCACCGCCTGGGTATCCAGGCCTTCGAGCCGAAGCTCGTCGAGGGTAAGGCCATCCAGCTGCACCCGCTGGCTTGTGAGGCTTTCAATGCCGACTTCGACGGTGACCAGATGGCAGTCCACCTGCCACTGTCCGCCGAGGCACAGGCTGAGGCACGCGTCCTCATGCTGGCTTCCAACAACATCCTGTCCCCGGCCTCCGGTAAGCCGCTGGCTATGCCGCGTCTGGATATGGTTACCGGCCTGTACTACCTCACCATGGACAAGGGTGAGGACGAGATCGGCGGCGAGGGCCGTTACCGCCCCGCCACGGAGGACCGTCCGGAGCAGGGCGTGTACTCCTCCTACGCGGAGGCCATCATGGCCCGCGACCGCGGCGTTCTGGGCCTGCAGGCCCCGATCAAGGTCCGCATCTCCCACCTGCGCCCGCCGGCAGACATCGAGGCAGAGCACTTCCCCGATGGTTGGCAGAAGGGCCAGGCATGGCTCGCTGAGACCACCCTGGGCCGCATCATGTTCAACGACCTGCTGCCGTGGAACTACCCGTACCTTGAGGGCGTCATGGTCCGTAAGGGCGGCGCCGGCAACAAGATGCTGCTCGGTGACGTCATTAATGACCTCGCCGCGAAGTACCCGATGATCACCGTTGCCCAGGTTCTGGACAAGATGAAGGACGCTGGCTTCTACTGGGCCACCCGTTCCGGCGTGACCATCACCATGCACGACGTGCTGGTCCTCCCGAACAAGCACGAGGTGCTCGAGTCCTACGAGAAGGAAGCCGAGCGCATCGAGCGCAAGTACTGGGAGCAGGGTGCTCTGACCGAGCGCGAGCGCTACGACCGCCTGGTTGAGCTGTGGAAGGACGCCACGGACACCGTGGGTAACGCCGTCGAGGAGCTGTACCCCGACGACAACCCGATTCCGATGATCGTGAAGTCCGGTGCTGCCGGTAACATGCGTCAGATCTGGACCCTGGCCGGCATGAAGGGCATGGTTGTGAACTCCAAGGGTGACTACATCACCCGTCCGATTAAGACCTCCTTCCGTGAAGGCCTGTCGGTTCTGGAGTACTTCAACAACTCGCACGGTTCCCGTAAGGGCCTGGCGGATACCGCTCTGCGTACCGCTGACTCCGGCTACCTCACCCGTCGTCTGGTGGACGTGGCGCAGGACGTCATCGTCCGCGAGGAGGACTGTGGCACCCGTCAGGGCGTGCGCGTCCCGCTCGGCGTCGAGATCGCCGAAGGTTCCTACGACCTGCACGAGCTGTGGGAGACCTCCGCATCCGGCCGCGTCGTGGCTAACGACGTCAAGGATGAAAACGGTGAGGTCATCGCTGAGGCAGGCGCGGACCTGACCGAGGAGCTCAGCCGCAAGATCGTCAACGCTGGCGTTCTGGAAATCAAGGTCCGCTCCGTGCTGACCTGCCAGACCCCGGCCGGTGTCTGTGCGAAGTGCTACGGCAAGTCCATGGCCTCCGGCAAGCTCGTCGATATCGGCGAGGCAGTCGGCATCGTGGCCGCACAATCCATTGGTGAGCCGGGTACTCAGCTGACCATGCGTACCTTCCACCAGGGTGGTGTCGGTGGCGATATTACCGGCGGTCTGCCGCGTGTTCAGGAGCTCTTCGAGGCCCGTAACCCGAAGAACCGCGCTCCTATCGCTTCCGTCGACGGCACCGTGTCCCTGTCCGATGAGGGCAACTTCTGGACGCTGACCATCACCCCGGATGACGGTTCCGACAACGTGGTCTACGAGAAGCTGTCGAAGCGCCAGGGCCTGGCTCAGGTCCGCCGCCCGATGGAGTCCAACCCGGATGCCATGATCGAGCGCTCGCTTCGCGACGGCGACCACGTCACCACCGGTGACCGCCTCATGCGCGGTGCGGCTGACCCGCACGACGTGCTGGAGGTCCTCGGCCGCCGCGGTGTGGAGAAGCACCTCATCGACGAGGTTCAGGCCGTTTACCGTGCACAGGGTGTGGCCATCCACGACAAGCACATCGAGATCATCATCCGCCAGATGCTGCGTCGCGGTACCGTCATCGACGCCGGTACCACCGACCTGCTCCCGGGCAACCTCATTGACCTCTCTGAGGCCAAGCAGGTTAACGCCGCTCAGGTTGCTGAGGGCGGCCAGCCGGCACAGCTGCGCAGTGAGATCATGGGTATCACCAAGGCCTCCCTGGCTACGGAGTCCTGGCTGTCTGCGGCCTCCTTCCAGGAGACCACGCGTGTGCTTACCGACGCCGCCATCAACAAGCGCTCGGATCAGCTCATTGGTCTGAAGGAGAACGTCATCATCGGTAAGCTGATCCCGGCTGGTACGGGTATTTCCCGCTACCGCAACATCAGCGTCAAGCCGACTGAGGCCGCACGCAATGCTGCGTACTCCATCCCGACCTACGGTGACTCCATCTACGGCGACGATGGCTTCGGTGAGTTCACCGGCGCCTCCGTCCCGCTGGAGGAGGACTACACGTTCTAGTCTTCGCACCGTGTAGGACACGCCGGGACTAGCCATAACGCATGAGCCCCAGTACCCCCGCCTCGCCCCCTTCAGTGGGGGGACGGGGGATTTTTTCTATGAAGGCAAAATTGCAAACCTAAATAGTCCTGTGGACGAAACAAACATTGGAACGTGCTGTGGCCTGCGGGTTTGCCACGATTTAACTCCAAAAAGCGCTATAACATGCATGGGCAATGTTAACCTCATGCAATCTTTTCCTTGCGGTCAGTGATCGGAGGCAATAGGATCTCAGCTTGAGTCCAGTTTGCCTTTAGGAACTCATAAGAGGCTTCGAAATCTGACCTAGGGCAGCTGTTGACCGACTTGTAAATCGTTCTCATGAAAGGATTCTTCATGAATATGAAGAGTTTCAATGGTTCAACTCGTCGTCGGGGTACGACGATTGCAGCCGCCGCGCTCTCCGTCGCGATGGTTGCCCCCTTCGTTCACCCAGTCGTAAGCCCGGATAGTGCAGTGGCTGCTTTTGCACAGGACGCAGCACCAGCTCGGGATCGCGCTGTGGATACTCAAGGCACCTCGGAAGCTACGGCTATCCGAGCAGATGGTACTTGGGGTCAGAAGCAGGGCTACCAAGGCACTGTCTACTTGGATCGTGATGGAAACCCAGATAAACAGGACGATGCTGACGAGGCCATGCCTGGTGTAAAGGTCTTCTTGCAGTATGTTAACGGTAAGGGGCAGGTTTCTCCTATTTACTACACCACCTCGGATTCCGAGGGTAAATTCGTCTTCGACTTGTCCAAGGCGCCGAAGGATGGTCTGGGCAATCCGGTCGAATTCAAGTTGGCAGGCGATTCGAAGTTCCAAGTCCGCACTTGGGCTGAGAACCCAGACCCAGCCAAGTACACCTTGGCGGCCGGCGGCGACATGTACAGTGGCCGCTTCCATGGCCGACTGACCCGTAAATGGGAGAGCTGGGACTTTACGGCCGGCATTAACCGAATTGTCGGTTCTAAGGTCGTATTCCAAGAACGTCCGAACGTAGATGGGTGGCTTGCAAAGCCTGAAGCTGAGTGGACCGAGGCACCGACCGCTGACAAGAAGTGGCCAGACGGTGGTAATTATGGTACCGCACGGGGCGAAGTTTGGTGGGAAAACAATGAGGCCGGGGGCACACTCGCCGACAGATACTTCAATGGATCTTCAGATCGTGCCGCTACTGATGTTAAGGTCGTAGGCTCCTATGTCAACGATGAAGTAGCACGTGAGTTTGACGCTTGGAAGGAAGCAAACAAGAACCACAGTCGTGAACAGTTCCGTGTTGCCCAGAAGGAAATCGTTGAGAAGTATCAGGCTGAGCACGGCGAAGGCTCCCATATCGCAGAGTCCCGCGTAGCTTATGTAAAGGATGACGGTTCCTTCTATCTCCCCTTCGCTGGCTTGTATGGTATTAGCCGCAACGACAAGGGTAGGAGAACTACTGACGAAGAGTGGGGCACGCTCGTTTCCGCTGAGGACGAAGAGCACGGTAACCTGATGCAGTGGAACGGCACCGCGGGCCAGCGTCACCGCCACATTAACAAGGACTACATGTACTTGTATCCGGTAGTCGGTGATAACCGTGACCTATGGATGGGTAATTACCAGGACAATATGTTCCAGCCCGCCGATGATCCAATAGGTAAGGCGCTTGTGTCAGATAATATTTATGACCAGAAGTTCGCGTTGTTGACTCCGCGCCCGATTCACGACGTATTCAATTACGACAACACTTCTGCTATCGCAGCTCCTGGTGATACCGCCAAGTCGAAGACTACCGGCCTGGTTCCTAACCAGCAGTACGCCATTCAGTGGTTCGCGGACGGTGAGCCGACTGGTGAGATTTGCACCGTGACCGCCAATGAGCTTGGTGAGTTGGAATCTTGTGATCTGACCGTGCCGAACGACCTGTCGAAGCCGACGGTGTACTCCTCTCAGGTATTCGCCGCCGATGCCTCGGGCAAGCCAACGGGCACGCTCCTCCTGGCAGATTCATTCCTGGCTGACCCGACCGTTGTGAAGTACGACGAGACTAAGGGAACGGCTCAGGAAAAGGACCTTGTAGTAAAGCCGTCCTTCGACAACCCGAAAACTGACGCCGCCGAGAAGATGCCGGAAGGTGCATCCTTCGCGTTCGCTGATCCTGCTGCCGCTAAAGCCTTGGGCCTGGACATTGATCCTAAGACCGGCGCAATCACCTGGCCTAAAGATAAGCAGGTTGAAGGTGAAAACGAGGTGCTCGTAAAGGTCACGTGGACGCCTGTCGAGGGCGCTGACCCGGCTACCCGCGAAGTACCGGCGAAGTTCAACCTGGCTGCGCCTGCAGCTAAGGACAATGAGAACTTCGATCCTAAGTACGAGGATGGTTCTGGTAAGCCGGGTGAGGATGCTAAGGTTCCTGCTCCTAACTTCAAGGAC
>QWCP01000164.1_pt1 | contig 57601 bp, 51 predicted proteins | sample 1972561 | NCBI WGS metagenome assembly QWCP01 (sample SAMN09866705, study PRJNA288562) | Human vaginal metagenome isolate pre4_vaginal, whole genome shotgun... | isolation source: vagina | host: Homo sapiens | place: USA: California
AAAATGTTGCGTGAAGTCTACCGCGTAGATGGAAAAGTCACCCTTACTGATGACGGTTCTGCAGCAATCACCACATCCAGAGCCATATAAGGGGCTTGATAAAGCGCACCTGCTGCTGGATGGTGAGGATGACGGATTTAGGCACCGTTTCGTGTGGGCAGAACTACTAGACCCCGGCAAACTGTATGAGCGCCCGGAAGGAACTACCCGCCTAATGGCCGTCATGGTTCCCAAAGAAGTGCTTGCCGGAACGCCCGTATCGTTTCCAGACGAGATTAAGCGCAAGGTATGGCAGCAGCAACATTTGCTATCTGCCTATGGTGTCTCAAGCAACAACACAGGCCACCGCACACAGACGCAGTGCAAGGTAGCCGCCGGGCTAGCGTTATTGCGGTCTAGTGACAGCGTGAGCATGGATGACTGGAGGCGCGCCGGGGTGCTTATGGACTATTCCGATAGGGTGCAGGTGTTTGCCGCTAGCTATTCCAAAGACCTAGAGGTACAGCGCGCTGCTGACCTCCTAGAGCGCAAGGAACTTGCACAAGAGGAACAGCAGGCCCGAAAGCAACAAAAGCTAGAGAAGTTCCAACTACGCGCCCTGAACCACATTGACGGGGTAGACGATGGTGCCCCACCTGTTAACTGGACGCATTTCCTCCAGACACTTGCCAGTAGGGATAGACCACTAATGAGACAGGCCGGTACTGCCCTGGCAGGGATGGAGGCCGTGCGTTTCTCTCGCACTGACACAGGTGGGCAACTTATTGAACGTGGCCCTAACTTTCACCTCGTGCTGGACGATATGCGCCACCGTGAAGCCTAAAATGCCTGTCCTATCTGTCCTGTGCAGGTAGAAGCATGTTTCTAGGGTGTCCTACCCCTGTCCTATCCCTGTCCTGTCTGTCCTATCCGCACCCCATATAGGACACATAGGACACCTACAGGACACCCCATAGGACACCCAAAAATAGTCCCTGACCTGCATAGGACACATAGGACACCCCCTAATCTCTCTCACGCGCACGCGCTACCTACCTCACCCTGTCCTAGCTTTCATGGCCGGGGCGTACCGATACTTTCTGCCTTTTTTTGGCATAAAGTCACTGTCTCCGCCTGCCTGTGGAGGCCCACCCAAACAGGCGGCAATTACCAGCGGATAGAACCTACTGACAGTCCCCGCCTAGGGTGTTTCAACAAAGGGTGCAAGCAGGCTCTATTTTCCCTGTTCAATATCGCCGTTTAAGGCGATGAACTAACCGGCAAGGGGTGGAGGTACCCCACAACTCGTTAAATGGCTACGCAGAACGGCACGTCAGATGCGGAAAATGCCTAGTAGGGCACTGCTGAAAGCAGGCGTGTGTTCATTGCGGTGCTCCTGTTAACTCGTTGGTGAGATTCCTTATGGTGCGTGTTAGGCGCGTGTTGGCCCGCATGATTCGCAGGGCCTGTTGCTCTAGCCGCTGGTATTCGGATGGGGTGCAGTTCTGGCACTGCTGGTTGATGGTCTCCAGCATCTCAAGGTTAGCCTTCAGTTCCCGCATGGTCTCGTTCAATTGCTGGAGGCTCATAGCGCCACCTCGTGAGGCAGCGCACTAGAGCCACAGACGTGTATGGGCTGTGTGTTGGTGGCCCAGCGCGCCGGGGTGGTTGGTGCGCGCTTCACGCTACGCGGGATAGCCAGAATGCTGGTAACTCGTGCTTCACCGTCGATGAAGTGGATGACACCAATAGTCCAAGTGCCATGAGTGGCCCCCGGGGTGGTGTTGCCGTACGCTTGCCAATCGCGGATGACGTGTGCAGCTTCATCTGTGGTGAGGTAGCTGGATGGTGTGATGGTACTGGCTTGCGGGATGACGGTTAGGTCAATGGGCATGATGGGTGCCTCTTTCTTGTTGGTTGCTACTGTCCGTTACGCAACAATTACGCAACAGTCTGCAACATGAATTTTCTAAAAGGTGCCCTGACCTGCATGGAGGTGGCGTAAAGGTTCAGTCCCTCTCGTCTCCGCAAACTACAGAACCCGAGTCATCGTTTCACCGGTGGCTCGGGATTTTACGTTTTCAGTTCCTTCGTATGCCGACAGCCCGTGAGCAGAGAGCTTAGAATGAAGGCGCTGACCTTAATCTGTGCTGGCTGGGAGCGTCATGGAGTTACTAAAAGAGCCAATTTGGGATGTGGAAAGTAACGCGAACATCGATCCCGATGAGAACTTTGTCCGAATATTTTGTTCTTTCCAAAATTCATGAGTGCTATTCCCCTCAGCCACTTCCCAAAGTAACGAACGGCATAGTGAGGTGGGGGATGAAAAAGAAGTAAATATCGGGCGAATGTGCTTGATGGCGAAATGGGGCAGGGGTGGTTCCGAAGAATTTTTGGTCGCCTAATTCAGCACTAGCGGCAGGACCAATACACCGGTTGAGAGCGCGAGCATGCCTAAGCAGTTGATCCAGAATTCACTGTCGAGGAAGTGGGCGCGGACACGGGCTGCTGAGGCTGCGCAGAAATATGCGATGACTCAAAACATGGATGCGATTCCTACGCTTGGGAACCAGAGTCCGTCGATGACTCCTGTGGCTGCGCGGCACTTGATGACAATGAGCGCCCACCACCAGTCTTTGGGGCGCTGGTTAACCCGAGTCTCAAAAGACTAGGGTTTGCGGGGAAGGGGAGGGATTATATGCCTTCTTGTGCGCCCTCGCAACAAATCTTGAGGAAGTTTATACAATAGTCTACATTTTACATCTTTTGCTTCCAATTATCCCTACTGGATGTAACTCTAGGGGTGTCCGATTTTCAGCCATCTTTTCTAGAAAGGATTATGGACATGTATCGTCTCAAGAAATCTACGCGTTTAGTGGTGCTGGTTGCGGCAGCAACAGTTTTTGCACCAGTCAATGCTAGTGCCGGTACTGAGACTGACCTCGCTGAGTCGACTCAGAATAATGCCTCTCAGTCTTCTGTTTCCTCAGAAGTTGCGGAAAAAGCAGATTCCTATGTTTTCCTTCAGGGAGACCAATTCGCGATTGCTAGAGAGGCAGAAAGCGCTCTTTCGCAAAAGGAACTGCAAGAAATCAAAAATGAAGTAGAGACTCAGAACGAAAGGATCAGCGAGGCCAAGGCTGATAGTAACCTTGAGATGAAGGTGGCGGGAGACTCGATAACTTTCTGGGAAAAAGGGCCGAAGATTTCGAGCGCTGATGATGATGACATTGATCCATACTTTCAAGAGGGTCGGAATGGAATTGAATTCCATGGGACTTATGTGAGGGTGCTACTGTCTAAAACGACGATTAACCGGGTGGGTGGCGGTGTCACAATCGCTGGAGTCTGGATTCCCGAGCCAGTTCTTTCCAAAATCCTAGCTACTGGAGGGGCTATTGCTGGTCTTGCGCCCGGTGGTATGTATGCAGACTATGGCATTGGTTCGATTGTGGCTGGCGCTTTCACACATAATGCATATCCTCAGCGGGTTGGTTTTCAATAAATTATCCTTCCTCTAAACAGAAAGGGGTTTAGGGAAAGGTAATTGGAATTTTGCCATATGGATGTTTCTGCATTGTTCAGATAACAGTCCAAGAGAATCTGCCGCCTGGCAAGAATAGAAATGGTTCTGGAGAGTAAAATATGTGGAAAAAGATATTGGCCACTGTGGGCGTTTTATTGATGATGCTTTCCGCTCAACTTCAGTGGCCGTATGGGGTCACGATTGCTCTAGCAATTTTGGTCATTTTCCTTGTGTTTGTTCCATCTGGGAAGAAGTAAATATCTGAGCAGAGGTGGGTATTTTAGCGGGCCTGCCTCTGTTTTAGATTGATTATTTATTAAGTTATGAAACAAAATACTATTTCTATAGTAGGCAGGCTAGCTCTTTTCTTTCTGGCTAGCGTATCTTTTGGGGCCACGGCTTCATCAATATCTACTGCTCAACAGAGGAATTTCGATCCTCTTTCATATATTGAAAGTGGAGATGAGGTGCAGGTGGGTCCTCCCCGAGGGGCGGTGACGTGTTCTGTGACTATCATTTCCCAGCAGCGGGCCTTGACTGCCGGTCATTGTGGTGAAAGTGCGGATGAAGTGTATTCGAAAGGTAGGCGTATTGGAAGTATTGGTGAAAACTACTTGTGGAGTAACCAAGGGATAGATGTTTCAGAAATACTTCTTGATCCTCCGGTAGATTACGTTCTTCGGGCTGATAAAATTAGTGATAAAAGTATCGAAATACCTTCAGCTATTTTTGCAAAAACCTTTCTCGGAGGGAGAATTGATGGGGTTGTCAACGACAAGAACTTATATTGTGAGGCATTTTCCATCAATGGGAGAGAATATCAGGCGCGAACTCTAAAGGCTCAAATGACTTCAAAACCTGGGGATTCAGGCGCCCCTGTCTATAATCCTGCAGGAGAATTGGTGGCCCTCATTGAAGGCGGCAATGGGAAAGGGGATACTACTATCACGCCGCTTTCTTTCCTGGAGGAAAAACTCTCTGAAGACTCTTCTTCTAATGAGTGTAAAGGAAATGGTTAAATTACACAGCCTGTTTGCTAGGAGATTTTCCGCTTTATCTAACGACTAGTTGCAGCTGCTACGCAAAAGAGGAGGCGGAATCTGCTCAACGACTTCCTGCGCTAGCGACGAGTCGGATTTGGACGGTGTTGGTTGTTGCCGAGTGTATTTTGTTAGTCGGCGGACGTAGCGCCATCGGCAGATGCCTCAATACTAGTCCTTGTCCTAACATCGAGAAGTTTTAGAGTGCGTTAATTTTGTCGCTTTAGTCGAGGGCTTGTCGGTTTATTGATTGCTTGATTTCGCTGCTTCAACTTATAGAACCCTAGTCATCGTTCACCGGTGGCTCGGGATCTGCGTTTGTTGTTGTCATTCTAGAAGCGGGTGCCAGCGCAGCTCTCGGAAGCGGGCAAAGCCCTGATCTTGGCTCAGTAAGGTTGCTTCTTCTTCTATTACGGACGCGGCTATCCAGGCATCAGGGATGTCGCTGGCTTTAAGCTTGTGCAAGCGCACCAGTTCAGTGAAGGTTGTCCAGGTCCCTGGGCTGGAGCTCAAAAGAGTGCCCGTTTGGGGCCGCTAAAATGGTATTGAGTGCAGTCAGTGCTTGCTGGGCGGTTAGTGGTTTGTGGAATAGCTTGTGGTTGGTCATAACTCGAACAAGGCCCGTTGCCACAACATCCAGGAGCCCAATTGTTTCATGCCGATTCAGCGCACCACTTAACCACTGCTGAGCGGGTTTATGTTGTGGTGCTGCGGAGTGGAAGGTATAAACGAGAATGTTGACATCAGGAATGATCATCGAGCACCGCCCATACGGCTTCTTTGTCGCTGAGATCAACTAGAGCTGGTCCGCCGCAATCGAAGGAGGGGAGGTTTATCCTGGTGTGCATACCTTTAGGGTAGAAAGCATCAAGTCATCAATCAATAGGTGCGATGATGCATCTTCCTTCTGGAAGCCGTGAATGGTTGACTGGTGTCTTAAGTCAGTGCGAGCGTCAGGATCGGTACTCCGATGGAGAATGCGAGCATGCCTAAGCAGTTGATCCAGAATGCGCTACCGAGGAAGTGGGCGCGGACATGGGCTGCTGCGGCCGCGCAGAAATCGAGGCACTTGATGACAATGAGCGCCCACCACCAGTCCTTGGGGAGTTTGACGCCGCTGAGGCAGGCTTCGATGAAGGGGACTGGTTTGAGGGAGAGGGCGGCGTCGCCAAGCAGAATGGCTGCTAGTAGAAGGGAGGGCCAGGCTGGGGAAGATTCTAGGATCATTGGGTTACTCCGAATGCGGTGTTGAGGCGTTCGATCGATGAGGCGGCTTGGGATGTGAGGTGCTCGGTGTCGTAGATTCCGGCGGCCCAGCCGATGAGTAAGCCGAGGTAGACGTTGTACAGCAGGTCGGCGTACTCGGCCGCATCGGCGCTGCTGAGCCTGGTGCCGAGTCGCAGGGTGATTTCATCGGTCAGGAGCGTTTTGAGTGCGGTGAGCGCTTCGCCTTGATTGCCTTGTTGGATGAGTGCTGCGCCAAAGGCGCGGGAGAGCTCTTCGTGGCCGGTAAACATCTGGAGGAAAGGTCTCAGGACATCGAGAAGGCTATCGGATTGTCCCCGGATGTCATCGTGGAGTTCTGAAATGTGTTGGCCAATGGTGCGGATGAGCAGCGTTTGTTTGTCGCCGACTCCCATGACGGTTCCCACGCTAACGCCAGCTTCGGATGCGATAGTCCGGATGCTGGTGGTGGCGTAGCCCTGAGTGAGGAAGAGTTCATAGGCGGTGGCTAGGACCTTGCTGACGGTGCCAGCTTTGGCGGCCGAGCGCGATGAGTGAACGTGTTCAGTGAACATGTTCAAAAGGGTAGCTCTTGATGGTTTCGAGGTCAATGACGCCGAAGTGTTGACAGTTGGCGCTAGGCCAGCGTGGGGAAGACGCGGTCGCGCAGCAGGTGTGCAAGCTCGCGGTCGGGGGCTGCTGGGTTGACCCAGGCGGTGTCGCCGATTTCGGCGGCGGCATGGGGTTCGTCGGCGGTGACGGTGCGGGTGTAGGTGAAGATGGTGCCGACGACGACCTCGCCCGGTTCGTTGGCGGCGGGAGCGTCGAAGGTGCCGAGTTTGTTGAGGCTCTCGGCGTCGAGGGTGAGGCCTACTTCTTCGGCAACTTCGCGCAGGGCGGCGTCGACAAGCGCCTCGCCCGCCTCGGGCTTGCCGCCGGGCAGTTGGTACTTGGTGGAGGACTTCTTGCGCACGGTAAGCACGTGGCCTTGTGGGTTGCGGATGACGACGGCTGCTACTTCAATCATGGCTGCTGATTGTAGGCGGCCTAGAGCAGCGGCAGGAGCACGAGGGCGAGATTGAGTGCGATGACCAGCGCGGCAAGCGTCCAGCCCACGGCCATAGACCAGGGTTTCGCGGCGAACTCACCCATGACGTCCCGGGAGCCGGCATAGCGGAAAAGCGGGATGATGGCGAAGGGGATGCCCAGGGAAAGAAGTGCCTGGCTGACCACCAGTGCCATAGTGGGGTCGACCCCGCAGCCGATGATGACCAGCGCCGGGATGAGCGTGACCAGGCGGCGGACTAGTAGGGGGACCTTGATGTGAAGCAGGCCGTCCATGATTTCGGAGCCGGCGTAGGCGCCCACTGACGTCGAGGCGAGGCCGCTGGCCAGCAGGCCGATGGCGAAGAGAACGCCGGCCAGCGGGCCGAGGTGGCTGGCAATCGCCGTGTGGGCCCCGGAGATGGTCTCTGTGCCGTCCACGCCGTAGAGGGCCGAGCCCGCCAGGACCAGCAGGCCCACGTTGACGAGCCCGGCGATGGACAGCGCCACGGCGATGTCCGCGCGGGTGCCGGCCAGCACGTGGGGGATTTCCAGGTCGGGGTAGCGCTGCTTGGTCAGGGAGGAGTGTAGGTAAATGGCGTGCGGCATGACGGTGGCGCCCAACATGGAGGCGGCCAGCAGGATGCTGTCCTTGCCCTCTAGGCGGGGGATGAGGCCGCCGGCCACGTCGGCGGGGTCGGGCGGGGCGATGGCGAGGCCGGCAAGGAAGCCGATGCAGATGACCAGGAGCAGGCCGATGACAAGCCCCTCGAACCACTGGTTCTTCTTCTGGAAGATGAGGAGAATGATGGAGACCGCGCCGATGATGAGCGCGCCCGCGAACAGGGGGAGGTTGAAGAGGAGTTGCAGGGCAATGGCGCCGCCGATGACTTCGGCGAGGTCGGTGGCCGCGGCGATGAGCTCGGCCTGGGCCCACATGCCTAGGCGCGCGCGGCGGGAGAGACGCTCGCCCATGATTTCCGGCAGGGAGCGGTGGGTGACTAGGCCCAGTTTGGCGGAGTGGTACTGGATGAACATGGCCATGAGGTTGGCCACGACGAGTACCCACACCAGGAGGTAGCCGTAGTGGGAGCCGGCGCTGATGTTGGCGGCTACGTTGCCGGGGTCGACGTAAGCCACTGCAGCAACGAAGGCGGGGCCGGTGAGGCTGATTAAGGTCTTACGCATAGGCATCTCCATACCAAAAGTTCAACTACTTGAAGTCTAGTTTTCATCGCCATATGTTCAAGCCAGGGGTTTGATCCGGCAAACCATGTTAAAGTTTATTTGTTAATTATTTAAATTACTTTATGTATTTCGGCAGGTTAGAGACTCGAAGCTTCAACGGGTACACTGCCTTCAGTGCGCCAAAGTTGGAAGATTTTTATCAGAGATGTAGCCAGGCTTGGCCGCGTCCCCAGGGCGTGGATCATTCTCATCGGGCTTATCATCACCCCCGCGTTGTATTCATGGGTGAACATCGCGGCTTTTCGTGACCCCTACGGCCATACCAACAACATCAAGGTGGCCGTGGTCAACGAGGATAAGGGTGCTAACAACGAGCTGACGGGGAAGATAGATGTCGGCAGCGAGGTCATTGAGAAACTCAAAAAGAATGACCAGCTAGGCTGGCAATTCCTCGAGCGCGACGAAGCCGAGAAAGCCCTTTTAGAAGGAGACGTGTATGCCTCGGTGACGATTCCGGAGGACTTTAGCGAGAACCTCGTGAGCATGCTCGACGGGAAGTTCACGCAGCCGCAGCTGGTTTACCGCGTCAACGAGAAGAACAACGCCATCGCCGTGAAGATCACGGATACCGGTGCCAAAGGTCTGGACAAGCAGATCACGGCGGCCTTCAAGGAGCAGGTGGCCACCGTCGCGGCGGAGAACGTCAAGGACACCGGTACTGACTTCGAGCGAAAAGTCACGCGCGCGATGAACAACACCAGCTCCGCGTTCGGGGAGACCGCGCAGGAGATTGACGGCAACCGCGAGAACCTCGCGCGCATTCAGGGAAAGCTTGACGCCGCTGCTGATTCCACGTTGGGAGCCAAGTCCACGGTGGCTGATGTGAGCACCGCGCTGGGCGACGCCCAAACAGCCCTCGCCGAGGTCTCCTTCCTAGTCGAGCAGGCCCAAGGGGGCATCGGTGACTTCACCGACCAGACCACCGGTGCCTTCGTCAGTGGTGCAAGTGCGGTGGCGGACGGTACCGCCAAGGCGCAGGAATCCATCGCGGATGTCACTGCGGGCCTGAACCAGGCCGGTGACCGTTTCGATTACGCCACGCAGCGGGCGAACACTGCTATTGATGCGAGCGCGGAGTCGATTGCGCAGCTCAAGGCGTTGCGCGATTCCGCAACGCTCTCGCCGCAGGTGGCCAAGGAAATTGATGACGCCATCCAGCGCCTCGATGAGGGCAATGAATCCAACCGCCAATTGGTGGGGAACCTCAATGCGCTGAGCAAGGATACCCAGGCCGCAGCGGACAACGTGCAGGCTAGCGCGGAGGCCATCAACCAGGCAGCGGCAGATACCAAGGCCACGTCGCAGACGCTGCGCGATACCGTGACCACCGCCGTGCCGGAAATCAACCGTGCCATGAGCAATCTGAGCTCCATGGCGAGTGCTTTGAGCTCCACCCTGGAAGCTCAGAAGGGAACCATGCAGGAGGCCAATGGTCTCCTGGACGGCGTGGCCCAGCAGCTGCGCGCCACGAAGGACACCTTGTCCGATTTCGATACCAACCTCCTGGCCCTGCAGGACAGCCTGCGCGCTATGCAGGGCGATGTAGGCTCGCTGCGTGCCGCGATGAACTCCAAAGTCGTTCAAAATGTCACCGGGCTGGACGCGGAAGAAATCGGTAAATTCTTTGCGGAGCCCATCGAGCTGAAGACCGAAACCGTGTACCCGGTGGACAGCTACGGCTCCGCCATGGCGGCGCTGTTTACCAACCTCTCTCTGTGGATTGGTGCCTTCGTCCTCATGGTGATCTTCCGGGTTGAGGTCGATAAGGAGGGCTTCGACCGCATCACGGTGGGCCAGGCCTACTTGGGCCGCTTCCTCCTCATGGCCCTGATGGTCATCATCCAGGCCGTCACGGTGACCGTCGGTGATCTGCTCATCGGCGTGCAGACCGTGAACGCGCCTGCCTTCATCCTGACGGGCGTGCTCGTGGGATTGGCCTACTTGAGCATTATCTATGGGTTGTCGACGTCCCTGGGTCACCTCGGCCGCGGCCTCTGCGTGGTCTTTGCCATCATTCAGATTCCAGGTGCGTCGGGCCTGTACCCGATTGAGCTGCTGCCCAGCTTCTTCCACAGCATCTACCCGCTGCTTCCGTTCACGTACGGCATTGACGCCATGCGCGAAACCATCGGCGGGTTCTACGGCGACCATTACTTCAAGAAGATGGGCGTGCTCGCCTTCATGTTCATTCTCTTCTTCGTCTTCGGCCTTCTACTGCGCAAGGCGTTGGCGCACTTCAACGTCATCTTCAACCGCGAGCTGAAGGACTCCGAGCTCTTCGACTATGAAAACGTGCAGGTTGTGGGCTCCGGCTACCGCATCGCGGACGTCATCCAGGCGCTGGATAGCCGCAGTGGCCTCAAGAGGGATTTGGACCGCCGCGCTCATAACTGGGGCTATTGGCTCAAGATGGTGGCCATCGCGGGCGTTGTCGGCGTGGTCATCCTCATCGTCGTCTCGGGCCTCTTGCCCGACCAGAAGCCGCTGCTCCTGGGTATTTGGACGGCGTGGTGCTTCCTCATCATTGTCGCCGCGGTCACCCTGGAATACCTGCGCATCAGTCTGAAGCAGTCCGCGGAGCTCGTGACGCTGGATGAAGATGACCTTATTCATCCGTCCCGCATCGGCGCAGAGTCCACGGAGGGGGATAACTAATGCGTGGAACACTCGATCTTTTCCTCAACGATATCCGCACCGCATGCCGCAACGTGATGAGCGCGGTGATGCTCGTGGGTCTCGTCGTCATTCCGATGCTGTTCACGTGGTTTAACGTGTTGGCTAGCTGGGATCCCTTTGATAACACCAGCCAGCTCAAGGTGGCGGTGGCCAGCAAGGACACCGGCTATGAGAGCGATCTTTTGCCGGTGCCCATCAACGTTGGCGACCAAGTACTCAATGAGCTGCGCGCGAACGATCAGCTGGATTGGGTTGTGACCACCTCTGATGAGGCGATTGAAGGTACCAAGTCCGGCGAGTATTACGCAGCCATCGTGCTCCCCGAAGATTTCAGTACCGACATGATGAACTTCTACACGGATGGTTCCCAGCCCGCGGATTTGTCCTTCTACATGAATGAGAAGAAGAACGCGCTGGCGCCGAAGATCACCGGTCAAGGCGCAGAGGGGGTGTCAGCCCAGGTTGCCGAGGCTTTCACGACGACGGTCGGTAACGTGTCCTTCGATCTGGTCACCTCACTCTCCGATTTCTTGAGCAAGGGCGATACCAAGGCTGTATTGGACCGGATGCAGGCGCGCGCGGATGGCGTGCAGACTCAGCTGGATATGGCGGCGCGTACCGCGCGTTCCCTCGCTGGCCTCGTGGATACTGCGGTTCCGCTCATGGAAAGCGCCCAGCGCATTGCGGACTCGGCGGACCTGAAGCTGCCGGAGATTCAGTCTTCCTCACTGAACGTGTCCACGGATGCGCTGCAGCAATCGCTCGATGCCACCAGCGCTAGTTATGACGTGGTGCGCCAACGCATTGATGCGCTTTACGCCGACGCCTCCGCCTCCCGCGCCGACCGCGTCGCCGCGCTCAACACCTTGGCCGGCCAGGTAGAAGGCACCATTGCCCAGTATCAGAACCTGCACGGCCACATTGAGGCCCTGCCAATTCCTGCCGGGGATAAAGAGAAGGCGCTCAGCCGTATCGAGGAGGCCATCGACGCGCAGCGCACTCTCCACGCGCGCCTCACTGCGGCCGCGAATGCTCCCGAACCCACGAAGCCGGATCTCTCCAGCATCGACAATGCCAAGAAGGCAGTGGAGGGAATCTCCACCTCTGGTCTGCGTGAATCCTTGCGCGCGCTGCAGGATTCCCTGGGCCAGGTAAGCGCGGATCTGGATACCGCGAAGACTCCCGTCACCATTGATTCCTCTTCCCTGACGGATGCTCGGGATGCAGTACAGAAGCTCGCCTCTGGCCTGCAGGATAAGGCCAACAAGTTCGGCGACCTGCGGAAGGATATCGACTCCGCTGCGGCATCTGGTGACCTGAAGAAGCTGGCGGACCTCATCGGTTCCGATCCGGACGCTCTGGCGCACGCGATTGCGGCTCCGGTGGACGTCGACAGGCAAGCGGTCTACCCAGTCAAGAGTTTCGGTGCCGGCATGACACCCATGTACACGGCGCTGGCGCTGTGGGTCGGCGCGCTGCTGACTGCGGTGAGCGTGCGCACGGATGTGGTGGATAAGGATACATATTCGCCGATGCAGCGCTTCTTCGGCCGCTTCGGAATGTTTGCCGCGGTTGGCCTCGTGCAGTCGACGATGCTGATTCTGGGCCTCATCTTCTTCGTGGGCATTGAGCCCGCGCACCCGATTCTCATGCTGTTGGCGGGCTGGGTTAGCTCGCTCATCTTTATGCTGATTTGCTACACCTTCGTGGTGTCCTTCGCCAACGCGGGCAAGGCCCTAGCGGTGCTCATGCTGGTGGTCCAAGTATCGTCGTCGGGCGGTGCCTACCCCTTGCAGGTGCTCCCGGACTGGTTCCAGAACATTAGCCCGTGGCTGCCGGCGACCTATACCATCCGTGCTTTCCGCGCGGCTATCGCCGGAACCTACCACGGTGATTACTGGCTGGCGTTGCTGTGCCTGCTGCTCTTTGCTGTACCGATGCTTGTTCTGGGCGTGGTCTTCCACAAGCCGTTGGAGAAATTCACCAACGGCTGGGTGGAGACCTTGGACAAGACCAAGCTGATGTAGCGCCTATTTCTTGGCGTAGGCGCTGCTTTCGGGGTTGTCGATTGTGGAGTGAGTGCGGCTGTCATGTAGGAAGAGCATGGCAACCACACCCAGCGCCGCCATGACAGTGACATAAATGGGGAAGGCGTTAGCATGACCGGCGTTCTTTAGACCCAGAGCGACGTATTCGGCCGAGCCGCCGAAGAGCGAGTTGCCTACGGCGTAGGTGAATCCCACGCCGAGGCCGCGGATGTAGGTGGGGAACATCTCGGCTTTGAGAATTCCGGAAATCGAGGTGTAGCCGCTTTCGAAGACGAAGATGAGAATGATGACTGCCCCGGCGCCGATCAGAGTGGATTGGGCTTCCAGGAGCATGAAGGCGGGGATGGTGCCGACCGTGGATGCCACACCGAAAATGAGGATGGTGTTCTTGCGGCCGATCTTGTCAGAAAGCAAGCCTGTCAGCGGCTGCAGGATCATAAAGACGAAGAGGCATACTGTCATCGTCCGGGCAACGTCGCCTTTGGCAAAACCACCCGTATTGATGAGGAACTTCTGCATGTATGTGGTGTAGGTGTAGAAGGTCAGTGAGCCGATTGCGGTAATACCAAGGACGACCCAGAACGAGCGCGGGTGCTGCATGAGTTGGCGAAGTGTTCCGGCTCCCTCCTCACTGCGCTCGGTGCTCGACGTCGTTTCTTCAAGACCGTTTCGTAGCCAGAGGCTTACCACAGCGGCGAGTGCACCGATTACGAAAGGCAGGCGCCACCACCCATTTGTGATTGCTTCTTCTCCCAGCGTGGAGGTCATGATGACGGCGAGGAGGCTGGCCAGCAATTGCCCGCCGATGAGCGTGACGTATTGGAAGGAGGAGTAGAAGCCGCGGCGTCCTGAGGAAGCAATCTCAGACATGTAGGTGGCCGTTGCTCCGTACTCACCACCCACGGAGAGTCCCTGGATGCAGCGCACGATGAGCATCAGTACTGGAGCCCAGGCGCCAACGGTCGCCGCGGTGGGCAAGGCCGCAAAGAGGAGGGAGCCGGCGCACATCATGATGATGGCGATCAGCATTGAGCGCTTGCGACCATAGCGGTCGGCGATGCGCCCGAAGACGTAACCGCCGATAGGGCGCATGAGGAACCCGACAAAGAAGACGCCCGCAGACTTCATGAGCGCACCGGTTTCACCAGTGCCGCTGAAGAACTGGTCTGCAAAATAGACGCTGAAGAAGGCGTAGATATAAAAATCAAACCATTCCACAAGGTTGCCGCTGGATGCGGCGAGAATAGCCTTGATGGTTGGCCATTCGATTCTTGGTTTGGCAGCTTCAGCGCCGTCCGCCGTGTGCGTGGTCGCTTTATGATCCATGGTGGCCTCGCTTTCATATCCGGGTAAAGGGCCGATTCGTTCCTAATACCTGTCGTTCGATTGTCTAATGGGAAACTACCTTTCGGGCAGTTATTACAAAAGATATAACTATAAAATTGCCGGCAAATTCACAGGGAATGGGGGTGATTTAAGAGGGCGCGAAGCGTAGTGTGAAGCGCTGTGAAACGCGGTCATTTCTTGGGCCCGGCTCGGCTCACCGCCGTGGGCTTTATCCTGCTCATCCTCGTGGGAACGCTGCTGCTGATGCTGCCGATTTCCGCCAACGTTCCGCAGTGGACCCCGTTCCTGCCAGCGCTTTTTACGGCGACCTCGGCGGTCTCTTTGACGGGTCTGGTGGTGGAGGACACCGGGACCTATTGGACGTCCTTCGGCCAAGCGGTCATCATCGCGCTCATCCAGCTGGGAGGGCTGGGCATCATGAGTTTGGCGTCGCTGTCGGGCATGCTGTTGACCGGCCGTATCAGCTTCAAAGCCCGCCGGACCATGGCTGCGGAGGGCCGCGCCGTGGCCTCCGGCGGCATTCGCCGCGCGCTCTTGCTTACCGTGGTCATGACCCTGATCTGCGAGGCCATCGTCGCTGTGTTCATCGGCGTGCGCCTAGCCACCGAGCATGGTGTGGCACCTGGGCGCGCAGCGTGGGAAGGAGTATTCCACGCCATTTCGGCCTTCAATAACGCAGGGTTTAGTACCTATTCAGACAGCGTTATCTCCTTCGCTGCTGATGGCTGGATTCTTCTTCCCCTTGCCTTCGCCCTGATCATCGGTGGCTTGGGTTATCCCATGCTGGCGGAGTTCGTGCGACGGGCCCGCGCACGGCTAACGCGCTGGCGCGGCGGCACGCCGCGCATTCACCGCATGTCCATGACCGCCCGGATGACGCTGGGCGCCACCGCGTTCTTGTTGCTTAGTGGCACCGTGATCTTCTTCCTCTCTGAGGGCTCCGGTGTGCTGAACGGGATGCCGTTGGGCCAGAAGCTCATCAACGCCTTCTTCATGAGCGCTTCGCCCCGAACGGCAGGTTTTAACGCCATCGATTACGGTGAGGCGCACCCGTTGACGCTGATGGTGACGGACATCTTGATGTTTATCGGCGGTGGCTCCGCCGGTACTGCGGGCGGCATCAAGGTCACCACCACATGCGTTCTGGGCGCCGCGATGATCTCGGAATTCTTGGGCCGGGAGGACACCTCCATCGGGCACCGGCGTCTGCCGCTGTCCACCTTCCGCCAAGCCCTCGCGCTCACGGCCGCCGGAATGGTGGTCGTGGCCCTCGGCGTGGCGACGCTGCGCATCTGGGACCCCGAGTTCACCGCGGACCAGGTCACCTTTGAGGTGATGTCCGCCTTCGCCACCGTGGGTTTGTCCACGGGCATTACCGCAAGTTTGTCAGCACCATCGCAGCTCATGCTGTGTCTCATCATGTACGTTGGCCGCGTAGGACCCACCACCTTCGTGGCGGCACTGGCCGCCCGGACCATTACCCTGCGCTACCGCTACCCAGAAGAAAGGCCGTTCATTGGTTAACATGTTCAGCGCCCTGCGGCGTGAAAAGTCTTCCATTAATATCCCGCCGGTCGTCGTCATTGGCATGGGTCGGTTTGGTTCTTCCCTGGCTCGCGAGCTGATGGAGCATGGCGTGGAAGTCCTCGGTATCGATGCTGAGGAGAAACACGTGCGCGAGCACGCCGCGTACCTCACCGAGGCGGTGACCGCCGATACTACCGACGCCGAGGCCCTTCGCCAGCTCGGCGTCGATGAGGTAGAGCGCGTGGTCGTGGCCATCGGTTCGGATCTGGAGGATTCCATCCTTACCGCCTCCAACCTCGTGGAGCTCGGGGTGAGCGATATCTGGGCCAAGGCCGATTCGGATGCGCACGCCCGTATCCTGCGCCAACTGGGAGTGCACCACGTGATCCGCCCGGAGCGCGATACGGGCCGCCGCGTGGCGCACCTGTTGGGCGGGCGCTTCGAGGATTTTGCGGAGATCGCCACCGACTATGGCGTGACGGCGATGACCCCGCCGGCGTCGATAAGCAAGGGCCCGCTCAACCTGCACCAGGTGTGGGAAGAGCACAACGTTCAGCTCATCTCACGCTGTGAGGGGCCCGGCCAATGGCGCCCGCTTGTCGACGGCACCGAGCTCACCCACCGCGACCTCATCGTCGTCGCCGGTAGCCCCGCGGATCTGGAGGCCTTCTCGCAGTCTTAGGCGCCGCGCTCGGGGTGCCTCGCGCTGTGGAGTTAGGAGTGGGAGGCTACAGTAGCGCCTATGACGAAGGCACGTTTCCCGGGCTCGGTGTATGGAACAGGGGAGGAACCCGACCCGCGCTTCAGCATGGCTAATGAGCGCACCTTTTTGGCGTGGATCCGCACGTCGTTGGCCTTTATCGCGGGTGGTGTGGCTCTGGAGACCTTCGAGCTGCCGCTGAACACCACGCTGACTCGCGTCGTCTCTGTCATCATGCTGCTCGTGGCCATCATCCTGCCGGCGGTGGCGTGGTTTCACTGGGGTGCCTCCGAGCGCGCGATGCGCCATGGGCGTCCGCTCCCGGCCAGTCCGGCGTTGGCGTTGATTGTTGGCGTGGTGATCATCATCGGCCTGATGATTCTGGTGGGCGAGCTGCTAGCGTGAGCGAGCTTTTTGATCCCGGCCTCCAACCCGAGCGCACCCGCTTAGCCTGGCAGCGCACGGGTCTAGCCGGCCTCATCGCGGGTTTGCTAGTCGTTCGTTCCGTTGCGCCATGGGCGGCTCTGATTGTTGGAGTAGTAGTGGGTGTTGTGCTGTGGTTGGCCACCGCCAAGCTTCGCCATGCTGACGAGATCCTGGCTCGAGCCCAATCGCCCGCCCTGCCCGGAGCTCCGGCGCTCGCCGCAGTTGCGCTGGGCACGATGCTCCTCGGGGCAGTTGCCTTCGCCGCCGTCTGGTAGCGCCAAACCCCCAGAGCTCGATCCCGAAACACCCTGGTGGGTGGTGGGGCGTCGGCAAGCGCTTGGCGACGCCCACCTGCAGGTTGCGGGATCGAGGTCTGGGGATCTGCGGAAGAAGGGTATTGTGTGCGGACTGCCCACACATTGGTGAGCATTCTTTGCAGCTAATCTGCAAAAGATTTTGCGAACAGGGGTGAATCTGCGGCCTGAGTGGGGGTAATGACCGGAAAGTGTTTGTTGGCGGTCTGTGACCTCGATAACCTAAACGTGTAGGCCCATTCGGCGATCCCTATAACTCTCTCTCGGCTGAATGGGGGGCTGGTTAACCAGGAAAAGGAGGGGGCAGATGACTACCCCGCACACTCACGTCTCAACATCGCACACGGAGGGCGAAGACGACCACGGCGTTGATACGCGCGAATGGCGTCGCATGGCTATTGGCCTTATCCTCGGGCTCGTTTTGGCTGCTCTCGTGTGGTTTATTTTCCCGAGCAACGCCGTCGATACCGTGCTGCAATCGCCTGGCGCTAAGGATGACACAGAATACACTCAAGGTGCGCTGCGCGCCGTAGCGGCCGTGACCATTCTCATGGGTGTGTGGTGGATGACGGAGGCCATCCCGCTGGCCGCCACCGCGCTTTTGCCGCTGGTCATCTTCCCGCTGGCCGGTGTGGGCAGCATTAAGGATGTGGGCGCGCCCTATGCCTCATCCACCATCTTCTTGTTCATGGGTGGCTTCCTCATCGCCCTGGCCCTGCAGCGCTGGAACTTGCACCGCCGCATGGCGCTATTCGTGGTCAAGGTCGTCGGTACCTCGCCCAAGCAGCTGATCCTCGGCTTCATGCTGGCCACCGGCTTTTTGTCCATGTGGGTGTCCAACACCGCTACCGCAGTGGTCATGCTGCCGATTGGTATTTCCGTGCTTTCGCTGACTGCCGACGCCGTCGGTGGCATGGCTAACCAGAAGAAGTTCGCCACCGCGCTCATGCTGGGTATTGCGTACGCGGCGTCGATTGGCTCGCTCGGCACCCTCATCGGCACCCCGCCGAATACCCTGCTGATGGGCTACATGAAGGAAACTCACGGCATCGTCCTCGGCTTTGGCAAGTGGATGATGGTGGGCATGCCGCTGGCATTCATCTTCCTGTTCATTGCCTGGTTCATGCTGATTACCGTGTTCAAGCCGGAGATGGACAAGATTCCAGGCGGCCGCGAGCTCATTGATTCCGAGATTGAAAAGCTTGGCCCATGGACCGGCCCGCAGGTCATGACGGGCATCATCTTCCTCGGTGCCGCCTTGGCCTGGGTGATCATTCCCTTCTTTGTGAGCAAGGAATCCAACTACGACGACGCAATCGTGGGCATTGCCGCTGGTTTGCTGCTGTTTACCATCCCGGCCGACACGAAGACTGGCGTGCGTCTGCTGGATTGGAAGACTGCGAGCGAAATGCCGTGGGATGTGCTCCTGCTCTTCGGTGGTGGCCTGTCCCTGTCTTCGATGTTCAACAAGTCCGGTTTGTCTCTGTGGATTGGTGAGATGGCCAAGGGGTTGGGCAGCCTGCCCATCATCCTGCTCATCGCTTCGGTGGCCCTGCTCGTGCTCTTCCTGACGGAGATCACCTCGAACACCGCAACTGCGGCGACCTTCCTGCCGATTATGGGCGGCGTGGCCGTGGGTATCGGCCTTACCCAGAATGGCGACATCAACGTCCTGCTGCTCACCATCCCGGTGGCGCTGGCCGCAACCTGTGCCTTCATGCTGCCGGTGGCGACCCCGCCGAACGCGATTGCCTACGGCTCCGGCTACGTCAAGATCGGCGACATGATCAAGGGCGGTATCGGCCTCAACCTGATTGGCTGCGTGCTCATCACCATCACCGTCTACCTGCTTGCCGTTCCGGTCTTTGGGTTGGTCCTGTAGCCCTCAATTAATGAAAAACGTTATCATTACGGGATGGCTACACCCGTTACCGTGCTGTCCGGATTCTTAGGCAGCGGAAAGACCACCCTTCTCAACCACCTGCTTGCTAACCGTGAGGGGCGCAAGCTGGCGGTTGTTGTCAATGACTTCTCCGAAGTCAACATCGATGCCGCCCTCGTCGCCGGCGAGGGCCATCTTGAACGCGGCGAAGACCGCTTCGTTGAACTCTCCAACGGCTGCATTTGTTGCACGTTGCGCGAGGACTTGATTGAGTCCGTCGGCAAGCTGGCTCGTTCCGGCCGCTTCGACCAGATTGTCATCGAGTCCACCGGCATTTCTGAGCCCATGCCCGTTGCCGCCACTTTCGAGTGGGAGTTCGGGGACGGCACCACGCTTGCCGACGTCGCCCCTATCGACACCATGGTCTCCCTCGTGGACGCCTCTACATTCCTGACTAATCTTCGCCGCGGCCGCAGCTTGGTCTCCGAGAACATTGAGGCCACGCCTGAGGATGACCGGACCATTGCCGATTTGCTCGTGGACCAAGTCGAGTTCGCCGATCTCATCCTCATCACCAAGACCGACCTGGTGGAGGCCGCCGAAACTGAGCGCGTCATCGCCACCGTGCGTGCCATGAACCCTCGCGCGCGCGTCGTGCCCGTAACCAACGGGGTTATCGACCCTGCGCTGGTCCTTGACGCCCATCTTTATGACACTGCAACCGCCGCGGCCTACCACGGTTAAGCGGAGGAGCTGGCCAACCCACACACGCCGGAAACCGAGGAATATGGCATCTCCTCCGTGGTCTTCCGCGCTGACCGTCCCTTCAACCGCGAGCGTCTGCTGAAGGCCCTTCGTGCCAGCACCGGACTGGTGCGTTCGAAGGGCTATTGCTGGGTTGATACCGATCTGCGCGTGGCCCACGCCTGGCAGCAGGCCGGCCCTAACTTACAGATCATGCCGGCCTCCCTGTGGGCGGCCAATGGGGTTACGCCCGGCACCGAGCTCGTGCTCATCGGCGTCGACTTCGACCACGAGTCCACTCTGCAGGCTTTTCGTGACGCCGTGTTTTCCGACGCCGAAGTGGCCACCCTCGTCTAGTCCCTCCTTAAGGTGAACACGGGGTGAATTGCTATGCCCATTTCTTGGGTAGAAAACATGCATTGACATCGGGATTTGTCAGATTTCTAGCGTGTGGGTATAGTTATTCCTCGTTGCACAGCAGAGCGCACACGCTCCGGCGTCAAGCACTGCAAACCAACGGACTGCGCCCGTAGCTCAACGGATAGAGCATCTGACTACGGATCAGAAGGTTGGGGGTTCGAATCCCTCCGGGCGCACCAAATCTCAGCCGCCTTCGGGCGGCTTTTCTCGTTTTTAGCTCTGTGGGCTGGGCAAATCCGGTAATGTTCTGAAATATGATCAAAGCGATTCTCGGCGCCATCCTGCTATTCATCTCCTCGCTGTTTTCTAGCGCGGGCTCCTCGGAGCTGGCGGGGAGCTCGGAGGCGTGGGGGCTAAACGTCGCCCAGCACGGCATCATTACGAACACCCCTGCAGATTTGGTCGAGGCAAACGATGAGCAGATGGAACATATCACTGCTTTTAGGTGGGAATCTGCAGCGAGCCCAGAGGATTTCTCCTTGAATTTCCAGAACCAGACGGTGTGGTTGCCCTGTAACGGCGGCGACTTTACCTTGGTTGATGGCGGCGTGGAGCTCAGCATGCTGACGGATAAGGCCTGCCCTAGAGGAAAAGTTGACCTTCCCTTCATTATGTTCCTGTCCGATCCGGCGAAGGTAATGGTGGCCTCAGATGCATCCGCAACCCCTGAGCGCATTTACCTCGTGCGCGATGAGAAAGCCATCGCCCTTAGCCACTGAGACGCATATCGCGCAGAGCTGAGTGAAACGCAGAGCTGACAACAGGCAGAAATGAGAAGGCCGACCAGAGCCACTGGTCGGTTGGGAAGGATACAATGATGCCCATGATTCAAGCGATTCTCTCCGCTATCCTGCTTTTCATTTCCTCCCTCTTCTCTTTTGCAGGCTCCTCGGAGCTGCCGGGAAGCTCAGGCATAGCGGAAGCTGGATCCTCACAGCGCAACATTATTACCAGCACGCCCGCAGGCCTGGTCACCGCCAATGCACAGCAGATGGAGTTTGTGGTTAATTCCGAGTGGAAGTCCGCACAGCAGCCGGATTATTTTTACGTGAACTTTAGGGATCAGTACTTGGAGTTCTCCTGCGATAACGCCGGCTTCCACTTTGAGAGCAACGAGGCTAGTGAGATTGATATCACGTGGGATTTGATGTCGGATAACATCTGTTTTGGTCCGCAATCGGACGGGGCCCTCATTGACTTTCTTCAAAGACCAGTAACGGTGAAGGTGGACCCCGATGCCTCCGCAACCCCTGAGCGCATTTACCTCGTGCAAGATGAGAAAGCCATCGCTCTTAGCCGCTGAGACGCATATCACGCAGCGCTGAGTGAAATGCAGAGCTGAAAACGGACACAAATAAGAAGACCGGCCAGAGCCACTGGTCGGTCTTTAAACGTTTTCAACTGCAAGGAGATGAATAGGTGTCAGCGCGCGCCCGAATAGTGGGCCTCGATATTGCTCGTTCCTTGGCCATCATCGGGATGATTATTCTGCACATGGCCAACCTGGTGTGGAGCGCCAAAGTGGTGCTCTCCGGGCTGCCGGCGGCGGGCTTTGCCATCATTGCAGGTACCACGATGATGATTCTTGCCCGCGACTACTCGCTGCGGGTCTTCCTCAAGCTGGTCGCCCGCGGCCTGATAGTCATGCTCATCGGCGTGGCCTTGCTGCCTGTGGGCGGTGAGATTCAGGTGGTGCTCGTCGTGATGGGCGCGGCCATGGCTCTCACCGCTTGGGTGCCGCCGCTGGCCACCGTCTGGAAGGTCCTGCTCTTCGCGCTGGCCACCGCGGGCGCCACGGTGCTCTACGCGCCGTACACACTCCCACAGGTCTACCCCCTCGTGGCATTCCTGGCGTACATGGTGGCGGGCATGCTGCTTTACGACGTCTACCTCACCCGCCCCACCCGCACCCAGATCGTCACGACCGCGGTGGCCGTCGTCGTTACTGGCATCGGCCTGTGGCAGCGCTTTAACCCGGATATCGCCGGCTGGCTGCGCTTTACCGGGCATACGGGCGTGCTTGGTGAAATCCTTCTCTCCGTGGCGGTCACCGCGGTGGTGCTGCACCTGTGCCTGATCATTGGCCGTCACCTGCCGCGCTTGACCTTCCCCTTCGCGGCATTGGGCTCGATGTCGTTGACCATCTATATCCTGCACATTCTCACCGCACGCTACTGGCAGGCACACGTCTCCCTACACAACACCATGGCGGCACTGGGCTTTGTGCTCGCGTTCCTACTGTTGAGCGCGCTGTGGAAGAAGTTCTGTGGAAAGGGCCCGGCCGAGAGGGCCGTGGCTTGGGCAATCAAGGAGGTGGCCGCGTAATGGTGGCACGAAAGATAACTGCTGTTGTGGCCAGCTCTCTGGTCGTGGGGCTAGGCGCTGCGCCGGCCATGGCCTTGGAATTCGCCCAGCCCGCACCTCACTCGGAGGAAAGCGCCGCCGTGGCTGCGTTGCGCATGGGCAAAATCGGAAACTTCGGCGATTGCACCGGCACGCTGGTGGCTGAGCAGTGGGTGCTGACCGCCCGCCACTGCTTGGAGTCCGTCAACAACGAGGGCTCGCAGGCCCGCTTTGGCCAGGGCAAGGACACCCGCGTCTATGACGTGGACTCCTGGGCTGTTTCGCCGACTATCGACGCCGGCCTCATGCACCTGACCGAGCCCGTCAAGGGCGTTAAGCCCGCCAAGCTCGCGGATGCGGTCCCCACCGCCGGCGAGAAAGGGCACTTCTACGGCTGGAGTAGTAGCTCCCGCATGGCCCGCAAAGGCCAGCTACCGATAGCCGAGATGGAAGTGGGCGAACTGCTCTCCGGCGGCACCCCGCCGGCAAGCCCAGATGAATCCGGCGAGAAGATGACGCCGGTGGCGCCAGGAGATTCCGGGGCTATGGCTCCTGGTGACATGGCAGTGCCTGCCCCCGGTGGAATGGTCGCTCCCGCCCCTGGTTCGTCCGATGCGCCCCAGGTGATGAAGGGCGGCGACATGCCAGATATTGCCGTTGGACCTGACGGCGCGGAAAGCATTCCCGCCGGTGAGCTTGGGGGAGTAGGCCCGATGATTGCGGCTGCCATCATGGACGTGAAGTCCCTCAATGGCGAAGGCATGCAGGGCGGCGACTCGGGCGGGCCGTTCTTCGTCAACGGCCGCCTCGTGGGCGTAGCTACGGCCGGAACGTCTAATGCGGATCCGGATCTGCCTTCCCCAACCGCGGCGATTACATCCGTGGTTGAGGTCCGCGACTGGATTGAGGACGTCACCAGTGGCCGCGACACTGATGGTGTGTTGAATGCCGATAACTCCCCGAAACCTCCGAAAACCATGCAGGTCAGCGAGCCCTATGCCATGCGCGCCGGCATCTTTGGGGTGGCAGGACTGGTGGTTGTCGCCATCGCCTCACGCGTTCTTCGCCGCAAGGGCACACGCTAAAATAACTGCTGGACTTTGCGCCTGATATGCCCAGAGCCATGGTGCGGCTAGGCTGAATCTCCATGAAGGAGAATCTCGTTCCGTGTCTGATCGCTGGTGTCATTCTCGGGGTGGTGTTGTGGCTGGCCTCCGGTATGCTCTGGCTCTTGCCGGTGGGCCTCGCGGTGGGCCTGGCGGGCTACCCGTTGCTTGGCATGACTCGCGACGAGTCTCTAGCCCGCAAGCGCCGCGACGACACCTTCCGCGACTAAGCGTCCCACCCCACGCCACCGCACTACGCCGCCCGACGCCGCCGCGCACGCTCCTCCACGGTCGGTCGCTAGATGGCACCCCACAAACCGTCGACAAATGGCGCCCCACAAAAGGCATCCGCTAGAAGGCATCTTTGGGGCCAAAAACGCCACCTGCAGGATCTAAAAGGCGTTTTCAGGCGAGAAAACGCCTCTTGACAGACGCCTTCTGACAGATGCCGTTTGCAAGATGCCTTTTGCTGACTGCTGCTGCCCACTGGCCAGCACTCCTACAAAAGGCTTCACTCAGAAGTCTCCAGTCAAAAGGTTCCTCTGGGGGCAGGTAAACCATCTTTAGCCAGGTAGAAGGTTCGTTTGGGGGCAAACAAACCTTTTGACTGGAACCGGGTGAGGGGAACCCGTTGGGAAACTACCGATTAAGGGCAGAAGGTCAGGGCTGGAAGCTCGCCAACGGGTTAGAAAATCTCGATGCGCCCGCCCAAAGACTCCGTCTGGCGCAGCTGCGCCACCCAGTTCGGCGCACCCGGGTGCATGCGCAAGACCGGGCGGGAGGAGATCTTCACCGGGGAGACCGATTCCTTGCGAGCCCCGGAGCGGGCTTCGATGCGGGTGCGGGCGCGGAAGCCAGCGTCGGCAAGCGCGGCGATGGAAGGCTCATCCGAGGCCAGCGATTCGCGCGCATCCTGCAGCAACTCAAGGGCCTCGTCGAGGGCCTGGACCAGCGCAGTCGAGTTGGTCTCGCACATCTGGCGCACCAGGTCCGGGCGAGTACCCGCCACGCGCGTGCCGTCCTTGAAGGAGCCAGCCGCCAAGGACTGCGCCAGGATGCCGCCATTATCGCCGACCACCGCGAGGGTTTCCGCCAACACGTGTGGCAGGTGCGAAATGCGGGCGACCGCGGCATCGTGGTTAGCCACGCGCACCGGAACCGCCTCCGCGTGAACCATCTGGGTCATGCGGACCACGTCCGCAAAAATGTTCTCCCACTCGGCGGGGATGCGCTCGCCGCGCGCGTCGCACTCGGCGGCATAGTCATAGGTGATAACCCAGGCAGCGCGGTTGAACAGCCCGGTGTGGGAGTTCTCCCAGCCGGACTTGGAGGTCCCGGCCATGGGGTGGCCGCCCACATAGCGCGACTCCATGTTGCGCTGCACAACGAGCTGGCGCACCTCGGTCTTGACCGAGACCACGTCCGTCAAGCCGCAGCTCGGGGCGTGTTCCTGAATGGAATCGAGGACCGAGGCAACCGCATCCATGGGCACCGCGACGACGATAAGCGCGTTGTCTTCCTCGGCCCGGTGCAGGATGGCCGGCAGATCATCGGTGACGTCGTAGCCCTGTTTAATGGCCGTTCGGGCACCAGAGGTGGAGTGGTTGTAGCCGTACACGGAATGGCGTGCAGCAGCTAGGTCACGCAGGAGGGAACCTCCAATGAGACCGAGGCCGATAATGCAGACGGGGCGTTGAACATCTTGAGAACTCACGGTGACAATTGTGGCACAACCCGACTAACCGTTGCCAGTGCCGAAGGCGGCTGGGTGATTCGCCCTTTCAAGGATGACTTCACCGACGTCAACACCTCCATCAAAGCGGTGCGCAACCTGCGTTCCGAGGGGGCGGCATTCGCGCTGCTGTGCGTGGAAGATGATTATTTCGTCGTCGTGCGCCCGGTTCCGGGGGATGTGCGCATGCTGCTTTCCGACGCCACCTACGCCTCCGAAGACGACTTCGCCGCGGATTTCCTGGACTTGCGCGATATCGATATCCCGGATTTGGACGAGGACGAGTGGGAGGACGCCGACCCCTACGGTGACGGCGATTTCGATATCTTCGCTGACCTCGGCCTCGATGAGAACCAGTTGGGCTACATCATCGATAACGATGAGGACTGGCCTTCTGACATGCTCCTGCGCATCGCCGGCGAGCTGGGCTTTGGCGATGAGCTAGAGGATTTCATCGACGGCCTCGACTCGGATGATTCTTAAACCAGCGGAGGGGCTGGTGCGCGCGGAGGCCCGCATGCGCCGCGCCTTAGAGGTCGCGCGCACGACGCCGGCGGGGGATATCCCTGTGGGTGCCGTGCTTTACGACGCCTCCGGAAAAGAACTCGCCACCGGCGTTAACCGCCGCGAGCAGCTAAATGACCCCACCGCACACGCAGAGGTGGAAGCCATCCGCCAAGCGGTGCGTGTGCATGGCGATGGTTGGCGTCTGGAGGGCTGCGAGCTGGTTGTCACCCTGGAGCCCTGCGCGATGTGCGCGGGCGCAATTCAGGCTTCCCGGGTGTCTTCGGTGGTCTTTGGTGCCTTTGAGCCGAAGACGGGGGCGTGCGGTTCGCTGGTGGAGGTATTGCGCGCCCCCGGCGCCCTCCACGTTCCCGAGGTACGCGGCGGTGTGCTGGAGGAGGAGTGCGCGGAGCTGCTCACGGGCTTCTTCGGGGGTCTTCGTAGAAGCGGCGCTTAGCCCCTGAGCTGGTTAGTGGCCCCGCAGCCGCCTGGCAATTTGGGTGTAGGCTTGGTGGCCCACGTGAGAGAAGTAGAGAGTAAGGAGAAAATCATGGGTGATTTTGAGAACAAGAAGGACGAGTTCGTCGGCAAGGCTAAGGAAGCTGCTGGCGGCCTGACCGATAACGAGAAGCTGGAGAACGAGGGCAAGGCCGACCAGGTCACCTCCGAGGCTAAGCAGAAGGCTTCCGACGCCGTTGAGGGCGTCAAGGATAAGGCCAACGAGGTTATCGGTAACCTCAAGGACTAATTCCTAGCCTCATCTAGCTGAATCGCTGTCCGCGCCGCGTGGTGTGGGCAGCGATTTTGTCGCTCGGGACGACTCCCGTAATCTGGAACGCGGTGGCGTGTCCGAGCGGCCGAAGGTGATCGCCTCGAAAGCGATTGTTGGGTAACCCCCAACCGCGGGTTCAAATCCCGCCGCCACCGCCAGATCCGGCACTCCAGTTTTTAGCTCTGGGGTGCCGGTCTTTTTGTGTTTTAGAAGCCGGCCCGCCCTCTATCAACATCTCTTTGGAAATCTAGCGCGGCTTGGCGTGCCTCGGGGTCGTGGTCTTCCGTGCGTTTGTGAATCCGCCGGCTCATCATGCCTGCTGGGATAGAAATGAGAAGGATGGCCGCGATGGCAACGATGACGAAAGTAGACATGGGGGTCTCCTAGAGCACTTCAGCGGATAAAACTCTGGTGGGGCAGGGGGTGTCCTGACTCTCTATGCGGGAATACTATGATGTGTAACACTATAAGACGTTGAGGTTGATGAATAGTCTTTCTTTCAGATCTACGTTCTCGCTCGTCTTCGCAGCCGCTGTCGTTTCCGGGTTAGGTGACGGCCTCATCCCGATTGCTTTTGCGCTTCAGGCACACCGAGTAGATCCGTCGGGGCGCGGCTTGACGGTGGTGCTTATCGCGCTGTGGGCGGGCCGCTTCGTCAGTTCTTTAGTGGTCCGAAAGCTGCCGCCACCTCACCGGCCAGTGGCCTGGATGCAGGGTAGTGATGTCGTTCGGATGTTGGCGCAGTGGGGACTCGTGGCGTGGGTGGTTGCTCGCGGCGATTCTATTGCTGCGTTCGCGCTCTCAAGCTGTGTGTACGGTTGTGCCTCGTCATTCTTTGGGCCAGCAAGGTTTAGCCTCTTGTCGCAGCTGTTTTCCGATGAGCAGCGCACCCGCGTCAACGGAACCCTGTCGATGCTTGGTGATGTGCTGTTTATCGCCGGCCCCCTCATCGGTACAGCGGCAGTGCTCACCTTGGGATTTAACACGGTATTGCTTATCGACGGCGCCACTTTCCTCGTGGCCATGCTCTTTGTTCTTCCGTTTCTCTCAGTACGTAGCGAACCAGCAGGCGAAAGCTCTAATGGCGCAGCGGTTGAACCAGGACCGGACAGCGCAGGTTCATCGACTTCGAACAAACCTCTTGCGTCTCCAACACTCCCGAGCTGGGTGCGGGTAGGACTCGGTACTTGGCTGGTCGCGGCAGTGGTCAACGGCTTCCTGGGAAGTGCTGGACCTACATGGATTATGAATACTTTCGACGAAAAGTCGTGGGGGTTTATGGCAACTGCGCTTGCGGTCGGTTCGCTGTTTGGCTCAGCCGCAACAATTCTGAAGGCATTAGATCGGGTGCGTTTTAGCACCTTGCAAATCCTGATGCTGATTCTTTTGGCCGGGCAGATCCTGGCTTTGGCATTCTCCTCTGTCTTCGTGCTCATCGCCGCAGTTGGTGCTGCTGCGTCCTTGTCGATGACTGCTGCAGGTATTGCGTGGGATTCTCTCGGGCAGTCTTTGGGGGATGATGGTCTGGTGCACCAGTTCGCTACAAAGGATCAGCTGGTCTTTACTGCCGGTACCCCGCTTGGAATGATTCTTTTCGCGGCGCTTTCATCTCATCCTGGTGCCCAGCTGGGCGTGCGATACCGTTAGGGCTTCACAGCCCAACTGGTTAAACTGGTGCACATTCGTGTCCACCACCAAAGCTTCCGCGAGCAATAATCGCGCATGTGAAGGGGAATTTCCGTGGCAAAGCTGCTTTACCACCTAGGCCGTTGGTCTTACATCAACCGATGGAAGGTCATCATCGCCTGGATCTTCATCGTGGTGGCTGCAGGCGGAGCGACCTTGAGCTTGATGAAGCCGATGACCACGGAGTACTCCATCAGCGGCACGCCCGCTATTGATGCCACCCGCCGCGCGGTGGAGCTCTTCCCCGAGAACGGTAACCCGGCCAATGCGCCGTCGGTCAACCTCGTCTTCAAGGCCCCGGAAGGGCAGAAGCTCAGCGATCCGCAGAACAAAGAAGCTGTCGAGGACGTGGTGCACCACATTGCTGAAGGCCTTGATATCCCAGAGGGCAGCCAGCAGCGCTGGGGTAACCCGCTTGAGGTATCGCCAGCACTTCAGCAGCAGGTCATTGAGCAGTTCACCTCCATGGGTTTGCCGGAGGAGACCGCGCGGGCGGATGCCGACAACCTGGCCATGGTCAATGCCGATGAGACGATTGCCTACACCACCTTCGACTTTGATGCGGAAAGCCCCTATTCGGTGGACCCCGCGGATAAAGACGTGGTCCATGAGGCCATGGATATCGGCCGCGCGGCGGGGCTGGAAGTAGAGGCCGGCGGCGCGGGCTTCGGTGATGAGATCCAGGTCAATTCGATTTCTGAGGTCATCGGCCTGGCCGTGGCGTTTATCGTTCTCATTATTACTTTTGGTTCGCTGGCCTCCGCGGGCATGCCACTTATCTCTGCGGTCGTGGGCGTGGGCCTGGGTGCGATGGGTGTCATGATCGCTACCCACTGGATTGAGCTCAACAACCTCACCCCGGTGCTGGCCGTCATGATTGGTCTGGCCGTGGGCATCGACTATGCGCTGTTCATCATGTCGCGCTACCGGCAGGAGCGCTCCCGCATGGACGGGCCGGATGCCGCCGGCATGGCCGTTGGCACGGCGGGTTCCTCGGTGGTCTTTGCCGGCGCGACGGTCTTCATCGCGCTCTTCGCGCTGCTCGTGGCGCGCATTAGCTTCCTCACCGCCATGGGCCTGGCCGCTGCGGGCACGGTCTTCATGGCAGTGCTCGTCGCGCTGACCTTGGTGCCCGCGATGCTGGGCCTGCTCGGTGATAAGGCCTTCGCCGGGCGCATCCCCGGCGTGGCCGGCAACCCCACGAAGCGCCGCCCGCGCCGCACGAAAGCAACGATGGGCAACCGTTGGGTGCGCACGGTGCAGCGCGCCCCTGGCATCGTCATGGCCTTGGTGGTGCTCGGCCTCGGAGCTTTGACCGCCCCGGTCCTGCACATGGAGCTGGCCCTGCCAGCGGATACCACCTCCAACCCGGATACCACCCAGCGCAAGGCGGCGGACCTGCTCTCCGAAGGCTTTGGTCCCGGCATCAACGGCCCCTTCCTGGTGATCGTGGATGGCGCCAATGCCAACCCGGAATCCGCGGCGCTACAGCCCTATATCCAGGGCCAAGAAGGCGAGGAAGATGAGCAGAAGAAGGCCGCGCTTTCCTCCTTCATCTATTCCGTGCAGCGCCTCAACCAGGTGGGCGGCGTCAAGCACGCCCAGCTGGTGGGCATGAGCAAAGACATGAAGTCCGCGCAGATCATGGTCAGCCCCACCACAGCGCCGACGGATGAGGCCACGATTGGCACCGCCTCCGCCTTGCGCACGGCTAGCGCGGAGCTGGAGGATGCCACCGGCGCCGAGATCGGCATGACGGGCCTGACCGCGGTGCAGCTCGATATCACCGAGCGCCTTGAAGGGGCCATGGGGCCGTACCTCGCCATCGTGGTGGGCCTGGCTATCTTCCTGCTGCTGGCGGTATTCCGCTCCATCTTGGTGCCGTTGGTGGCGGGCCTGGGCTTCCTGCTTTCCGTCGGCGGCGCCTTCGGCCTGACCGTGCTTGTGTGGCAGGACGGCCTCACCGGCCTGGTGCCCGCGCCGGGCCCGCTGATTTCCTTCATGCCCATCTTCCTTATCGGCGTGACCTTCGGCCTGGCCATGGACTATCAGGTCTTCCTGGTCACCCGCATGCGCGAGCATTTCTCCCGCTTCCCGCAGGGCAGCGGCGGGCAGTACAGCAAGTACAACGCCAACGACGAGGCCACCATCGCCGGCTTTACCGCCGGTGCCCGCGTGGTCACCGCCGCGGCCATCATCATGATTTCCGTCTTCGTGGCGTTTATCAGCCAGCCCCTGCCCTTCATCCAGATCTTCGGCTTCGCGCTGGCGGCGGGCGTGCTTTTCGACGCCTTCTTAGTCCGCATGTCGCTTGTCCCCGCCACGATGTTCCTCATGGGGCACACCACCTGGTGGATGCCGAAGTGGCTGGACAAGCTGATCCCGCAGCTGGACATCGAGGGCACCGCACTCGAGGAAGAATGGGAGCGCAAACACGCGGCAGCGTCCCGTGAAGCAGAGGATAAGGCAGCGCAGCCCGTAGAATAGTTCCCTATGACTCACCCTAAGCCGCAGCTTGAGACCGATCTTTCCTTCGACGTGAAGAAGGAGCTGGACTTGAGCGGTCCAGCACAACCGGGAAAGCACGGCCGCACCGGCGTTATCCATACCCCGCACGGTGATATCCAAACCCCGGCCTTCATCCCGGTGGCCACCAAGGCCACTGTGAAAACGCTGACCCCGGAACAGATCCGGGCCACCGGCGCCCAAGCCATCCTGTCCAACGCCTATCACCTTTACCTGCAGCCGGGCCACGACATCGTGGATGAGGCCGGTGGCGTGGCTACCTTCGAGAACTGGCACGGGCCGACGTACACCGACTCGGGCGGATTCCAGGTCATGTCCCTGGGCGTGGGCTTCAAGAAGGTCCTGGCCATGGACGTGGCGGAGCTGACGGATTCTGATATCCGTGCGGCGAAGAAGGAACGCATGGCACAAGTGGATGAGGACGGTGTGGACTTTAAGTCCGTCATCGACGGCTCCTCCCACCGCTTTACCCCGGAGGTCTCCATGCAGATCCAGCATGGCCTGGGCGCGGACATCATGTTTGCCTTCGATGAGCTCACCACCCTGGTGGATACCCGCACGTACCAGGAGGAATCCGTGGAGCGCACGCGCCGCTGGGCGCAGCGCTGCCTGGATGAGCACGACCGCTTGACGCTTGCTCGCGGTCCGCAGAAGCCGCGCCAGTCCCTGTGGGGCGTGGTGCAGGGTGCGCAATACGAGGACCTGCGACGCCAGGCCGCGCGCGGGCTGGTGGAGCTTTCCGATCGCGCCGAGGCGAATGGCCGTCGCGGCTTCGGAGGCTTCGGCATCGGTGGCGCGTTGGAGAAGGAGAATCTGGGAACGATTGTGGGCTGGGTGTGCGATGAGCTGCCCGTCGATAAGCCCCGGCACCTGCTGGGCATTTCCGAGCCGGATGACTTGTTCACCGCGGTGGAGGCGGGTGCGGATACCTTCGACTGCGTGGCGCCGACCCGCCTGGCGCGCCGCGGTGGTGTGTACACCCTGGACGGACGCCTCAACCTCACCAATGCGCGCTTCAAGCGCGACTTTGCTGGTGTGGACGAGGAATTCGGCGGTTACGTCTCGGAGAACTACTCCCGCGCCTACATCCACCACCTGCTCAAGGCCAAGGAATTCCTGGCGGGCACGCTGTGCACCATCCACAACCTGGAGTTCATGATCCGCTTGGTGGATAACATCCGGGCGTCGATCGACGGTGGCTATTACGAGGCCTACCGTGATGAATTCCTGGGGCGCTATTACGCCAAGTGACCGGTGACGATGACGTTGTACTCCAAGTCTGTTGCGCCGTCTACCGCACAGGCGATGAGTACGATGCGCCCGGGAACCTCGGTATTCATCAGGTCGGCGTCGCTTCCTAGCTGTTCCTTGCCCACCAGGAAAGCGTTATCGACAATCCACTCGCGGCCCGCACCACCCTCAGAGGTCATGCGGATGTGGGAGCCGTTGAGGACGGGCGTCGCAAAGCGCTGTACCTGCGCCCCGTCGAGGCCCTCCACGGTGGTGGGGTTGCTCAGGTCCACGTTGGCGGTGACCACCTCGGAAAAGGGGTTGAATACCAGTTTCTGCTGGCCCCAGGCATGGCCCAAGACGTAGGTGGTGCCCTGTTCTGCCGTGGCGGGTGACTCACCCCAGTCTTGCACCCAGCGCACCATGGTCTCCTGCGGTCCGGCCGGGTTGAGGGGCAGGACGAAAGGCATTGAATCGTAGGTCGCGCCCGTGATGGTGGCCGGGCCATCCATCTCAAACGTGCCGGTCAGTGCGGGTGCTGGGCCCTCATTGAGTGGTGGCGGGGTAGGGGTGGTGCTGGGTGCTGCGCTTGGCGACGCCTCACTGCTCACCGTCGTCGTTTCCGGTGCCGCGTGGCTCGTCGTTTCGGGCGACGACTCTTCTTCCGTACCCGAACACGCCACAAGACTTAGGGCCGTGGCTAGGCCAAGGACGGAGACGGGGAGGAGGGAAGTTCGTAGATGCTTATGCATCGTCGATGTCCTTTAATACCTCATCAAGATTAAACCGCTCGCCAGAATCCTCTGCCATTGCTGTGCGCAGTTCCTGAAGGTCGTAGTAGTCTTCGACCCGTTCCAAAAGTGCTGCACGGGCTGAAGCAGATTTCGGACGGCCTTCACATGCAGCCATTTATTCTCCTTTGCTCTTGTGAATGCATCGTATTACGCAAGTTGGGTGAAGGGAAGAGAGAAATAGACCCCCTCAGCACAGTGCGTGCCAAGGGGGAATTCGGGACGGGTCGCTGCTACTTAGACGGCGCTGTCGTAGGGGTGTCGGCCTCGGCGATAGGTGCGTAATCCTCGCGGCGCTTAACCCAGGAGATAACCAGCGTGGTCAGCGGAAGCATGATGACCTCGCAGGCGGTCTTCCAGAGGAAGCCCACGATGACGTAGTTCAGGAAGCCACTGAAGGAATCGATGCCGATGACGGGTGCTGCGATGGCGCAGAACAGCAGAGTATCGCCGAATTCGCCGACGACGGTGGAAGCAACAAGGCGGCCAATGAGGCCCTTTTCGCCGGTGCGGGCCTTCATTTTCACCAAGGTGAAGGAATTGAGCAGCTGGCCCACGAGGTATCCGGCTAGGGAGGCAGCGAGAATCTGCGGCACGAGGCCGAGGGTTGCTTCGAAAGCTTCCTGGCCTTCGTAGAAATCAGCCGCGGGCAGCCAGATTGCAATGTAGAAGGAAACCGCGGCCAAAAGAGCCATGGCAAAACCGATATAAACGGCGCGGCGGGTGGACTTGAAGCCGTAGCACTCGGAGAGGACATCGCCCACGATGTAGGCGAGAGGGAAGAGGAAGAAGGCGCCATCGGTGATGAGTGGGCCGAGTTGGACGCCCTTCGTGGCGTTGATGTTCGAGATGAGGAAGGTAACGACGAACACCGAGACCAGCCACGGGTACAAAGTGGAATGTACCGGGATGAATCGGATGCTCTCGCCACCGTTTGTGGTGGTTGCGGTTGCCGATTGAGTTGTCATGGCACAGCATTTTTCCACGAAACTAGGGGAACTAGAAATAGGGAGTTTCATTCGGTTCACGCGGGGAGCACTCCCTTGCCCGGCGGTTCCTTGGGAAAAGGCAGCGGAACGGGTTGTTTCTTTGCCGTGGTTCCAGCGCTTCGCCCATCAAAATCTGCAAACTGGGCAGAAAAAATGCACGTAGTATGGCATTCTTTTGCTTGCAGTGTTTTCGTGTTCCCTGAACGTTTCCTGTCTATTGTGCCGCGGTGCGTGCTCGAAGAGATTCGGGGCGTTCGAAGTCCGAGGTTCGTGACGGGCATGTCGTGTCAGGGGGTGCGGCTACCTTGGTTTCTAGTCCTTAGAGCTTTCCGGCTGATCTGCTACCTTCTGCGTCTCTAGATGGGGGAGGCACCAGGTTTGCCGGTGGCCCAACTTCGTACAAGGGAAGGTCATCGATATGACGTTTGGTTCCCCAGGCTCCTCACCACAGTTTGGCGGGCGCCCGCCCCAAGGTGCTAGCCAGCCAGGTGCAGGATCCGCGCCTAGTTCTGGCTCCGGGTTTGGATCGCCCACTGGGGCTGGGGGCTTCGGCGGTTTTGGCGCCCCGAATCCTTCCCAGAATCCTGCGCAGAAGCCCTCTCCGGGTTTTAACTCCGGTTCGAGCGCGGGCGGCTCCTTTGGCGCGCCGGGCTCGCCGGATGGTTTCGGTGATTCCTCGCCCGCGCCGGATTACCGCCGTCAGGTGGCAACACCGACGAGCCCAACGAAGGGGCCGTGGCCGATGCTCATTGCCGCTGGCGTATCCGCGGTCATCGCGCTGATCCTGTTGATTCTTGCGCCGCTGCTTGCCGCTCCGACGGAGGGCCTTTTCTTTGGCCTGGCAATCGGGGGATGGCTCTTGGCTGGAATCGTGTCCTTCATCCTCTTGGGCCTGTACACGCTGAAGAACACGCAGCGCCAGGCTGAGACCTTTTATATTGAGGATACGACGCAAACCTTGCTCTACCGCGTCATTATGGGTGGAAGCTTTGTTCTTGTCATTGTCGCTGCGGTGGAAATCGCCTTCTACGTAGGAAAGGCGGTTGGCGCCTAATGAAGAAACTCACTCGTGCACTTGCCCTATCCGCGGCGGTGACAATCGCTGGATTCGGTGGCAGCTTAGGCGCGGTAGCGCAGGATGCTCCGCCGCCTCCGGAAGCTCCTGAGGCCCCAGAAGCCCCAGAAGCTCAGCCGGAAGAGCACCCTGAGGGAATCGGTTCCGAATCCTCGCTCTCTGAGGTTTCTCAGAAGAACCTGTCCGATTTCGGCTCCTGTATTGCCAGCGAGAAGTCTGCGGACCTGCTTTTTGTTCTTGACCAATCAGCGTCGTTGGTGGGCTATGAAGGCTCTCAGCCGACGGACGCCGATGCCTTCCGCGTCGATGCCACGGGGGACATCGTCAAGCAGCTGGCTAACCTCGGGGAAGATAACGGCGCAGACATCAACGTGAAACTCGCCGGCTTTGGTTCTGACTATTACAGCGATCCGGCCGAGTACGGCGGGTGGACCAATGTCTCCGGAAACGGTGATGCCCTGCAGAGCGAATTGGACAAGTTCCGCAAGGAGGACCGCGTAGCGGACCTCGAAACCAACTACGGCGCAGCTTATAAAGGCGCGTTGAAGGAACTGGCGTCTCACCAAGGAAGTAGCTGCCGCGGCATCGTGTTCTTTACCGATGGCAAGTACTACACCGACGCCGAGGCCAACGATCTCCAGGGTGCACAGGACAAGCTGTGTGAGGTCAATTCCTCTGTCACCGCCTTCCGTACCTCCAATATCCGCCTCTTTAACGTGGGACTCGTTCCGGCGGCGGAAGCCCAGGACCAGGTCCGCCAGCTCACCCGCATGGCGGAGGGGGAAGACTGCGGCCAGGGTGCGCCGAATGGTGCATTCTTCGACGCGGGTGAGGACCCGGCAGCACTGTTCGCGGCCTTCCGTAACCTCATCCCCACCTCGGGTGGTGTAACCAAGGACGGCAACTTCAAAGACCAGTTTGATTTCGTCCTCGATGACTCCGTATCCCCTGTGCGTTTGTCAGCAGTACCGAAGAACTCGGTGGGTGAGGACGATCTCATCCCAACTCTGACGGGCCCCGATGGCGAAACCGTGGAACTCAAGCCGGATACCACAAGCGTCGCTGGTGCGAAGGTCTCCGTGACGGAGAACAACAAGCTGCCGGGCATGGTTGATATCGCGATGGAAAAGGACGGCGATTCCTGGGCAGGCGCGTGGACTTTTGGCTACAAGGTGGCAGAGGGGACCGAAGGCGAGTACCTCGCATCCGTTGTCATGGTGCCGGGCCTTAACCTGGACCTCAAGACGGAAGATGGCGCCAAGGTAGAAGGCGGCATCAACTCTGACCAGGTTTTGAAGGGACAGTTGGTCGATGGCCACGGCGAGCCCCGTGCGCTGGAGGGCCAGGGAACCCTTCATGCGGAGTTCGTGCCGGAGGATGGTTCCCCGGTTACCCTCGTGGACAATGCCCCCATCACCGATGGGCAGCCAGTAGACATTCCGCTGGAGAAGGTGGAAAACGCAGCATCCGGTCAGCTCGTGACCCGCGTGGAAATTACCACTAAGGACACAGGTGAGCGCCCGGGTTCGAAGCTGGACCCCATCAACGCGGAAACGCCGCTGACGGTTACCCCGGTCAATATGCCGACGGTGGGCTCGGCGCAGACGATCACCATGACGGAGAAAGAAGTTACTGTCGACGTCCCGGTGACCGGCCCCGGCAAGGTGTGGGTAGCAGACCAGACCGTGGATTCCGCTGACGGGATGCTCCCCTCGGGAGTTCCTGCCGTTGCGGTGAGCTCCAAGCACAACTCGGAGGATTCCGCGCTGGAGCTTTCCAAGGACGAAAAGGCGACCATCCCGGTGACGTTGAGCGTTGAAGAAATGGCGGATGGCCCGCTGCGCGTGGATCCGGTGATCAACCTGCAGTCTGCCGAGGATAACCAGCAAATGGAGCTGCCGCTGACGCTGCAGGGTTCCATGACTGCGCCACTGAGCAAGTCCGCTTTCGGCCTCTCCTTTGTCCTCGCGGTGTTGCTTGCGCTGCTGATTCCGCTGGCCATCTTGTACCTCATGAAGTGGGTTAGCGGCCGTATTCCGGAAAAGCCCCGAATGTTTGCGAAGACCATCCCGGTACGCCGCGAGGGCGCCAGCCTCGTGCGCACCGACAATGGCCGCCCGTTCGCGGTGTCCAAGGAAGAGTTCCAGGGCGCTGTTCCGGTAGAGACCACCGGACGCTCTGCTCGCTTGGGAAGCAACGATGCCAAGGTAAAGATGGGGCTGAGCCCGTTTACCGCCGCCCACGTGGAGGTCCAGCGCGATGGCACCATTTCCGGCAAGGGCAAGAAGTCCGGCTACCGGGCAGTTCTGCCGCTTGCGGTGCAAAACACGTGGTTCTTCGTGGGCAACGAGAAGGACCGCGATTCCGCTGAGATTGTCATGACCATCGATACGCTGGCCCAGGCCAGCGCGTATGACGAGATGTCGAAGGAGATCAGCCGCCAGGCCCTGCAACTCTTTGACCAAGTCGAATTCCCAGCCGAGAAGCCCGACAAGGCACAGACACCGCCGCAGTCCGGCCAACCGGGGCAGCCGGTCCAGCAGAACCAGCCTGGCTCGCAGCCACCGAGCGGTCCGCCGCCGCAACGTGGACCGCAGCAGGGTGCTCCGCAACCTGGTGGATTCGGCCAGTCCCAGCCTTCCGGCCCGTCACCTCACGGCCAGCAAGGGCGTGCGAACGGGTCGGGACGCCCCGGCTTCGGCGGAACACCAAACGTTGGCGGTGGCACCGGGTTTGGCGGTGGCACTGGCTTTGGGCAACCAGGCCAGCAGCGCCCGGGTAATCCTGGTAACCCTGGTACCAACGGCGGCTGGCCCCCAAGCCCGGGATTCGGCTCCCAGGGCTAAGCCGGTAGAGCAGTACACAACAGCCATAAACAGCACAGAAGCGAACCTCCCCTTCGAAAGGTAGTTAAAGATGAAGAAGTTCCTCGTCGTCGGTTGCGGTGGCTCCGGCGCCAAGACACTGGCGTTCATGATGGATCAGCTCAAGGCCGAGCTGCGAAGCATTGACCCGGACATGACCGAGCTGCCCAAGGCATGGCAGTTCGTCAACATCGACGTGCCGCTCGAAGAGGAGGCTGGACCGCAAAAGCTGCCGAATGTCACCCAGAACGGTGGCCACTACGTAGGCATTGGTGCCCGCCAGAACTACAACTCCTTCGACGAAGGCGTGTCCAGCACCCTGGGCCGTGCCGGCAAGCTCGGTGAGATTGCAACGTGGGCCACGCGCAACCCCTCCACCAACGACGTGAAGCTGGCTGATGGTGCCGGCCAGTATCGCGCGATTGGCCGCATGCTGACGCTGCCGAATCTCAAGAAGATCCGCCAGTCGCTTAAGGAAGCGGTGGATGAGATGTTCACGCAGGAGGCGATCCAGGAGCTCAACCGCCTTAACTACAAACAGACAAAGCTGGATTCCGATACGGGTGATTCCCAGCCGGTCGTCCTCGTGGTCTCCTCCATGGCAGGTGGCGCGGGCGCCTCGATGTTCCTGGATGTGTGCCGCGTGCTCACCACCATTCCGAACGTGAACCCGCAGGGCACCCTCATCTTCATGTACACCCCGGAGATCTTCGCCGATAACAAGGCGGATGACATGGCCGGTGCATGGCCGAACTCGCTGGCCATGTTCGGTGAGGTCGTCGCCGCGCAAATGGGTAATGCCTACGAGCATGACCGCGCCATCTTCGAGGCCTTCGACATGGGCACCCCGCCGGAGGGGCAAACCTTCGGCCGTATTTTCCCCATCGGTTCCAAGATGGGTACTACCAGCGCTCGCTTCGGCGATGGTTCCGCCATGTCCATCTACCGCGGCCTGGGCCGTGCGTTGGCGGGGCTGATGGCTTCCACCAAGGCCAGCGATAACCTCGTGTCCTACGCGCTGACCAATACTCCGGCCGGTGACGGCGGCCGCCGCTTCTTCGGCTGGGATCGCCCAGACGGCACGCCGTGGGGCCGCCTGCCCTGGGGTTCGCTGGGTTATGCCCAGGTTTCGATGGGCCGCGACCGCTTTGCCGAATACTCTTCCCAGCGTCTTGCCCGCAGCGCCTTCGAGCGCCTCTTCAACGGGCACCTCGACCCGCAGAACCCCGAGGCCGGTGAGATGCAGATTGCTAAGAAGCTGGAAGAGCGGCTGCCTAACGCTTTTAGCTCTATGACGCTTGATCCCTCCTGGGCACAAGGCGGCCAGATTGATAGCGGCAGCGTATGGAATTGGCTCAACAGCGTCTTTGGTGGCCAGGCCCAGCAGGCCGCGGATAGTGCTGCGAAGCACCTGCAGAACTTCATTCCGGTGGGCCAGGGCCGTAACGTCAACGAATGGCGTGAAGAGTTCGAGGGCAACATGGCCGATCCCCGCAATGAACAGGCCATCGCATCTGTTCTGAACAATGCCGCCTATGACATTGTTTACCGCTACGCCAACTTCTTCAGCGATGGTGTCCTCGCCACCGTGGAGTCAGAGCTCGCTGCGGTGGGCGTGCCCTATGTACGCGAGATGCTCTCCAAGATCACGGACGTGCTCACCAACTCCGACCGCCTCCTGCCGCGCCTGTCTGAGTACTCCGGCTACTACCAGAACACCCGTGTGCTGGCGAAGCCAGAAGGCGCGGACCCTATCCTCAGCCCGCTGACCGGCAAGGGCCAGATGACGGACCCGACTCCTACAGTCAATGCTCTGATGGGACTGTACTTCAACCAGTTCTACAGCTACGCGCTCATGGCTATCGCGCATCTGCTCAAGGATGTCCTGCAGGACTACGCCGATGAGAACCTCTTCCACCTCAAGCGTGAGCTGGGAGATGCCCACGCGGTGCTGGAGAAGGCCGTGTCGAAGCGCCCGGAGACCAACAAGTTGGCTGACGTCCGCACTGACGAGGTCAACTCGTGGCCGACGGAGCTCGATGAGGTCGTAGAAACCCGCTTCAAGGGCGCCGAGAACGAAATCATGCTGACCGACGTCAACAGCTTCATCTCGGATTACCGTGACCAGATGCTGCGTACCATCCAGGGACAGCAGTCCACCTCGGATGTCACCAACTACGAGCAGGCTTATCCTTTTGCGGTTCGTGCGGTCATCCGCGGTGAATGGGAATCACTCGATGCGGCCCAGGCGCCGAATGACACCCTGGCCCCGCAGAAGCGCACCAATGATGCTTACTCCAACCGTGCTGGCTGGGTGTCCAAGTACCTCTCGCGCCACCCGCAAAGCGGTGAATCCCGCGAATCCCAGCGCGCGCACTACCGCGCCAAGATTCGCCCAACTGATTTGCTGGAGCGCTCGCGCCAGTGGATTAACCGCCGTGATTATGAGTTCCAGAAGTTCAACTCGGTGGATCTGCGCCGCTACCTCACCCTTACCCCGGATATCAACGAGGTCGAGCACGCGCAGCGTCAGCGCCGGTTCGTCGAGGCATTCCAGCTTGCGCTGAGCTATGCCCGCCCCTTGGCTGCCGTCAACGATGACATGGTTCAGCGTATCCACGGCAAGTCCGTGCAGTACACCTACTCCTTCTCCGATATCCCGTTTGCGGAGCTGGGCTCTGCGGAGACCGGCATCGCCTCCCAGCTGGAGTCGGTGCTCAGCCGCCCGGAGATTGACGGGCCTTCCACGGTGGCTCTGCGCAACTCGCTGAACATGTCGGACCATGTGCAGCACATCGAGATCTTCGGTTCCTACCCCAACTACTCGCCGATCGTCTTCTCCTCCATGTTTAACTACATCGCCAAGGACATCGAGAAGCAGGACAATTTCGACGGTTCCTGGTGGTCGGAGCGCCGCACCCGCCCGCTGCCAGCAGCCCTGCCACTGACGAAGACGGAGCGCCAGGCCATGGTGGCCGGCTGGATCATCGGACGCATTACCGGCCGCGTCTACATTTCCAACGCCGATGCAGCCAATGCGGCGGCCCACATCTTCGATGACACGGATGGTGGCGTGAATGGTTGGGTTGATTTCCCGGATCCGCTGCTTATCTCGCCGCGCCGCATGATCAAGAAGTCTGACTGGATGCCTTCGGTTTTGGAGTCCATCTTTATCGCCTACGCGAAGGTGCAGGAAACCGGACACTATGGTTTTGCCTCTTCGCTCTACCCGTACCAGCTGTTGCGCGGGCTTTTCGACGACGGCCTAGACTTCGCCCACTCCGGTGCGTCCACGCACCCGGTGGTTCACCGCCTCGCGCAGTTCTTGGCTTCCGGTGAAGCCCCGAACCGCGGTGTTATGGGTACCTCCATCCAAGACCGCTATGAATCCTTCGTGGAGGAGCTGGATAAGTTCGCCCGCGGTGCGGACCACTTTGTGCCGGGCCACACCAACTCCTTGCCGGGACAGGGACGTAAGGAAAAGCCCTTTGCGGAGATACGCTCCCGCGAGGTCGCCTCGCATACGCCGTACTACCGTGACTTGGCGCTAGACGTCATCGAGATGGTCCCGGTCATCCGCAACTACCTGAATCAGGCCAAGACGGTGGCGGAGAACCCCGTCGCCCAGCCTGCCCCGCAGGTGCGCAGCTCCGATTCTGGCTTTGGCCAGGACCTCGCTCCGGAATTCAACCTCAACGACCTGGATGACACCTTCTAATGACGAACGTAATTATTTTCGGACACGGCGCCACCGCGGATGACATCCGCTCCCGCCTTTGTGACTTGCGTGCGGTCGGCCTCCTGCAGGACTTCCTCTGGATCGACTACGCCCACCCCACCAGTGGAGCTGTTGTGCGCTCCTTTACGGAGGAGGGCACGGCGCGCTTGTCGACGCTCGACGAGGCCCTCCGCAGCTTCAGCGGGGACGTCCTCCTCGCCACCATTGACCCGATGGATGCGGAACAACCGCAGGACGTCGACAAGCTCACGGAGTGGGTCGGGGCCGTCGACCAGCGCCTGATTCAGGCCTCCAACCTGCGCGTGCGCCTGTTGTTGTCAGCCCTTCCGCGCGAGAGTGTGGACATCGCTCCGTTGCAGGGATGGAGCAACCTCGTGCTCTCCCCAGAAGAGGGCGGGACCCCGGCCTCCTCGCGCATTCGCCCGATCAAGCGCACCGCAGATGGCTTCGAGCTTGCCCAGTTCGCAGCCCCGGCCGTAGCCAGCATCTTTGGTTTATGGCGCGGGATGCCCGAGCCTGCGGTGTTGGATCCAGAAACTCACCGCGTCATCGAAACAGGAGACCGGCAGCGCTTCCGTCTGGTGCGCGCCTTCCACCGCACCATCGATGCCAGTGATATCGAGGACAAGGTCAGGAAGGCCGTTTTCGATCCCAGTCAGCGCTTGCCGCAGCCGCAGGTCAATAACATTTCGCGCGCCGTGCACTACGCCAATCCGGAACAGCTGACGGATCAGTGCGCTCAGATGTTCATCAACCAGGAGATTTCCCCGTTGGTGAGCGCTCCGACCGCTTATGAGGAGCTGCAATCTCACAAGGTCAGCGGCTGGGCGGCGCTGAAGGATAATCTGCGCCTGTACTGGTCTACTGTGGTGGGCAAGCCGCAGGATTGGGTCGAGGGCCAGCGCGGTGCGATGAACAAGAACGCCGCCACCTTCCTGCAGAAGATGCTCTATGGCCAAGACTCCAGCGTGGAGGTTGTCTTGGCTGGGCACTCCGGCAAGGGCAGTGGCGCAACGAGCGTCGACGAGCTGCGCCAAGCCAGTGAGCACACCATGCGAGTCGCCCGGGAGCAGCACTTTTCCTTGGGCCAGGAACCGCAGCTCTCGCGCACGTGGGAGGCCTACCACGACTACGCACTGGGGCTTGTCGACGGTTCCTGGCGCGACAGCATCGATACCAAGGGCCTGCGCAATAACCAGGGCAACATGTACATCGTGCAGTACGGTGGCCAGTCCGTGCAGGATGTCAGCGCTTCTTTTGAGGGCTTCCATCCGCTCATGACCAGCACGTTGGGCTATACGCACGAGTCCCAAGCAACCGTCGCGCCTTTCGATCCGGTAGGCGCTGAGCGTTTTGCCGCCGACATCGAGTACACCAGCCAGCAGACCCGCAATGAAGCGGTCAGCCGCAAGAAGCACGAGTTTGCCTCCTGGCGAGCGAAGAACAGCACCACCTTCGCGTGGAAGGTAGGCCAGGGCCTCTGGGATAAGCTGGGGCACGCCCAGCAGAAGTACCGCGACGCGCACGCCAAGGCGCGCGAGCTGCAAGAACTGGCCAATAGTTTCCAGGCGCGTGATTTCAACGCGGAGAACAAAGCACTGACCCGGAAGCTGCGCACGATGTGGATCGTCCTCTTCGTGGTGCTTGCCCTGATGACCTACATGGTGGCTGGCCGCTATAACCCGGACTTGCCGCTGGGTGAGTACCTGCAGTGGTTCGACTGGCCGTGGTACGTCGTGGGCATCATCGTGGCTGTCCTTATTTTCCTCGTGTGTTCTTGGGCGGTCTTTACCAAGGCACAGCGTGAGATCTTCGACTACGTGCAGCGGCGCAAGCTGTTGAACCGCAACCAAGAGATCGCCGCCCAGAATCTGGCCACGGCCTCTGCGGAGATCTCGCGCATCTCCAACGCTTATAACCAGTTCCTGAGCTGGTCGGCGCTGTTGGGCCGCGCGATTTACGCGCCCTTTGGGCGTAAGGAAACGTCGAGCGATCACCTGCGGACGCCGCAGTCGGGTCTTCCGGAGAATGCCCGCATTGCCCAGGCCGTGCTCAACCGTGACGATGCTGTGCGCATGACGGATGAAATCCGCTCCCATATTTTCCAAACGGAGTGGGCACACCGTTCGCTTAAGTCACTGCTCGATGACATGAATGACACCTTTGAGCGCAACCGCACCGGCCACTCGGCTGTGGCCCTCAATGAGATGTGGGGAATGGCTGGCCTCGGCTCCAGCACTGCGTTGGATAACCTGTCCCGCAGCCTTGACCACCCCTACATGCAGGACCGCGATCACAAGCAGCAGGAATGGCAGAAGGTCATCACGGATCCGCGCATGACCCGCAGCTTGCAGCAATACCTCAGCCGCGTGACCTTCCGCGAGGAAGGCGGCAGTCGCGTTCAGAGCACCGCCGAGTTCCTCGACGGCATGAACCAGGAAAAGGGAGCCCTCCAGGCCTTTAGCCCGAATGCGCTTACCAGCGCCGGTGGCGCTGAAGGGTATACCGAAATCGATGGCTCCCGCACGCGCATCGTCGAGGTAGACAGCCAGACCGCGCTGACCAGCCAGCTTTCGCGCTCTGTGACGGTGGTGCAGTACGGAAAGATCACTGACTTCAAGTACCTGATTCCCGACGCGGCGTCGAATGCCCCGTCCTTTGTGAATCCTGCGGATTTTTCACTCGACGACCTGGATGACATGGACCACATGGGCTTTAAATCGCCGGTGCAGGGAGATAACCAAGGGCCGACTACGCAGCCGCCGTTTGGTCGGCCGGAGGCACCGGACCTCTCAGACCTCGACGAAACTTTCTGACGAGACCTCCTTAAGGAACGTTGATGACACACAACCCGAAACCTTCGATCACGGATATGCCGCTGAGCGAGCTTAAGTCCCTGCACCAGCTCAAGCGCGTGAACGCCGATGATGTGCGCGCGGCCGTATCGGCGCCGTTTAGGCAGTTCGCCGAACAAATTGCCGCCGCGTATAACGGCGAAGAGGTGGCCCACCCAGAGCTGAGCGCACAGGCGCGCAACGCCGCAGTGGCCCAGGAAGAACGTGCCGCGCAGGAACGTGCGGCACAGGAAAAGGCAGCGCGAGCCGAAGAACAAGCCCGCCAGCGGGAACAGGCACAACGTGCCGCTGCAGCTAGTACCGCAGCTCGTGGCGTGGCGCAGGTAGGCCCCGCGCCTCAACCAGATCCGGCACAGCCAGCGGCACAGCCGCATGATTTCTTTGCCGAGTGGGAGGCACTGCAGGCCGAGGAAGAGCAGAAGACCCAGGTCAACGAAGAGGACTACATCACTATCCCGGGCTTTGGGATTAAGGCGGAGTATCAGTTCCGCCAAGACCCGAACTGGGAAGCTCCCGGCATCGAATTTGAAGTTGAGGTGCCGCAAGAGGACGCGCTGGCGCAGGATTCTCACGAGGACTTTGGCTATGGCATCGAACCAGAACCGGAGCCGGAGGACAACGACCTTCGCCATCCGGTGCGCCTGTGGTGGCCCGAGCTTGAGCACTCGCCGGATGAGGTGGTGTTCTACCGGGTTGTGGCCGATGATTCAGAAATGGTGGCCTCCCCGGATGCCGGTGACACCCTCGTTTACACAAAAGGAACTGCCTACCGTGATCACACCCCGGGCGAGGCAGGTCTGCGCCACTACGCGGTGTGGGCGTACAAGGGCCGGGATCTTCGCGAGCTCATCAATAGCCAACCGGTATTCATGGGAGACACGGGCGTGGTCTTCCCACCGGTGAACGTCCAGGTATCCACCATCAAGGGAGCCATCCAGGTGTCCTGGGACCTGTTACCGGGGCACTCGAGCGCCATGGTTTATGCCTGCCGGGACAGCGAGAAGGAAAAGCTCTCCCCGCGCTTCGAACAAGACGTGGATAGCAGTGGGCGCAAGGCCACCATTCCGGTGCAGGAAGCCGGGCAGACCGTCGTCATCTCGTTGCTAGGCCAAGCGGAGTTCCACGGCGCTACCGAGCAGAGCCAGGACGAAGTCGCCGTCCAGCGCTCCGTGAAACTTGCCAGCGAGCTGGAGAAGCTGGAGCTCTCACGCTGTGAGCGCCGCAGCGAATACGGACAAGACAGCATCGAAGTTGATTGGTACTCGCCCAAGACCGGCGAGGTAAAGATCTATCTGACACCCAACGCCCCGCAGGCGGACCTTCGCACGTCCGCGGTGCCAAAGACGTACGTCGAAAGTGCGCTATCGAGCGCCATCAGTGAGACCCGTGGAGTGTCTGAACCGGGCTCTTTCCAAACCACCACGGTGCCGTGGCCGCCGGATTGGTACGAGGTCTATATCACCCCGGTGAACTTTAACGACGCGGATGCCTGGGTGGGCGAATCCAAAGTGCTGCAGCGCGTGCAGTCCATTGAGGATGACCAGTTCCGTCTCATCGAGCGCGTGGACAGCCAGCTCATTACATTTGATTGGCCGAAGGGCGCGACGGCAGTGGAGTACTCCACTAATCGCGAGCACGATCAGATCCGCGAGGAGGATTACGACCTTCAAGGAGGAATCCGCCTGCACCTCGATCAGCACGGCGATACCGTGCGCCTGAAGCCTTATGCAGTCTTCGCGGGCAAACGCACTGAGGGCGATGAACGCGTGATTCAGTACGAGGGCTTGCGCCCAGTGACCTATGACTTTGAGGTTGATTACGCTCAGGGCCAGATCGGGGTGTTCCTCTGGAGCTTGGGCAACGGCGACAAGCGCCAGTTCTCCTGCCAGGTGGTCTACCGTGCTGACCGCCTGCCGCTCTTCCCCGAAGACGGCGAGGCACTCGGCATTGTGGAGACCAACCTGCAGAGCACCACACACGTGGCTCAAGGACTGGGCCCGATGCGCGGGCAGTACCCAGATTTCACGGTGTCAGTAGGCGAGCGAATTCAACGTAGGGGTTTCATCCGTCTGTTCGCCGTCGAGGGCTTTGATAGCCAGGTCGATACCTCTTTCGACAGCTTCGGCGGTGAGGACGTCTTTAGTAGTTTCTCGGAGAGCTACAGCGATGCCTCCTCCACGTTGAGTGCATTGGATAAAGCCGTGGTGGTGGAAGGCGATGTGTCTTACAAATTGATGCTGCCCCCACCCGTGCAGAACCAAGCTCCCAGCTATGACCCGCAGTACGGCCAACAAGGATATGAGCCCAACGCTTATGACCAGCACAACTATGGCCAGGATTATTCTCAAGACCAGTACTTCCAAGGAGGCCAGTAGTTATGGGCGGTGCCTTTAGCTATGCATCTTTTTCCCGCGCCAATGGCCGTGCCGGTGGTTGGGGAGTGGGCCAGAAGGCCGGCGATATTACCCAGGAGGAGCTGGCTGAGCTGGTGTCCTTCGTGCCGACTTCGCTCAACAACGGCACGACGATACCGGATTTCCCTTCCGCCCAGCAGCGTGCGGAGCTGGTTCGTCGCACCGCGGTTTTTGCTCTCACTCCTGAGGCGGAAAAGTGGGTCACTATGGTCTCCGTCCCCGCAGGCCTCGATGCGACAGGCCGTGGCGGAAACGTCTTCACTTACACGTCCATTTCGCGCACGGGCACTCCGCCGGCGCCGGCGACGGTCCTGTTTTCTCCCGATATCCCAGCGCCGTTTTCCATCTACGAGGTGGACAAAGTCCAGATTCCGGAAAAGATCTCGGCGCGCGGTCCGTTGCACTCGGATGTGTTGCTGGAGGAGTTTCTGGATGGCGAGTTCCGCCGCCCAGAAAAGCTTCCCGCGCCGTTCAAAGCCGTGACCCCGAACCCCAACCCCACCTTCAACCGTGCGTTGGTTACCGCCATGGCGACGGTTTTGAATTCCCGCAATGGCCTGGTGATTCTCGTGGCGCCCGATAATCAGGCGGCGCTGTGGATCGCCGCCACCGCCCGCGAGGTAGGGGAGGATGGTTTCGGGTTCTCCACTTTTGAGAAGGCCGCCGCCATCAATGAGTTTCCGCTGAGTACGTCCACCATGCTGGTGGTGCCGCCTAGCGAGAAGCAGCGTCTTAAGGAAACCGCGATCCCCGGCAATCCAGTCGTGTTTGCACTTGATGAGGCCCTGCCCGATGTCAGCGCGTACGAAGCACGTGCTGCGGAAGAAACTGAGGCCGTGGCCCCGGAGTCGCAGCACGAGCAGGCCGAGCAGCGCACGGGTGCAGCACAGGAATTGGAAGAGAGCGCTGCAACAGCCAGCAAGCCTGAGAAGAGTGCAGCACTCAGCTTCGACGACTCCTGGGGCGAAGACCCAGCTGATTTTGGAGCGCCTATCCCAGACGCCTCGCCTTTTGCGGCCCCGGGTCATGGCCCTGCGGGTATTCCGCCGAATCCCCTCGATACCCCCGCGCCGAGTACGTCGCAGGAGAACCCTTTCGCCACGACAGTAGAAACGGCGCCGTCGCCAAGTGCAGAAGCCGCACCAGCAGCTGAAGAAGCACATCCGCTGCCGGCAGCGGCATCGGGTGGCAACGCCAATGTTCCTGGGCTCAGCGCCGAGGAATGGCATAGGCTCAAGGATTTCGATCCGCGCTGGTGGATCGAGCACCTTGATACCAACCGCGGACGCGCCATCCAGTTGGCTTACCTCGACAGAAACTCGTTGGGTGAGGGGCTGGACAAGTTACTGATGTCCGCAATCGTTGCCTCTTGGGTGTTCTATTTCCCGCGGGACTTCAACCTCCTGGCAGAGGATGCGCTCCGGCTCTGGGAGGACCGCGAGCTCGAGCACATCGCGCACCTCACCGCTATGCATTTTGCAGGAACATTCGTGCCGGAGCATTGCGAGCGCTATGCCACGGGGCGCGTCGCCATGGTGCTGGACCGCACGACACAGTTGCTCGCGGAGCGCTCGGCGCGCGCGCAGCAACAACCCGCCCCATCGCATTTTGCACAGCACACAGCGTGGCAGCACCGTGGAGCAGTTCACGGAGGACCAGGCGAACACGGTCGAAACATGGGATTCCACGGAAGGTAAGAGAAGGGAAGAAGCGTCATGGCTAAATACACACTGCGGGACGGAGAGTCCCGCCGCATCGGCTCAGACGGCATCCTGCGCGTTGAAGCCTTCGAGATGGGAACTGGCGGCGCCTCGATGGAGCTGGCGATTATGGGAGAAGGCGTTGATGCCGTGCGCGTCCACGACCTCTCCATCATGGTGCACTCCCTGCCTGAGCGCGCCACCATCGTCGTACGCCCCAAGCGGAATGGGACCTTCGGCCTGCGCAGCGAGGTGCGCCTGACGGTAAGCAACGCCGGTGATTCGGTGACGTTCCCGCGCGTGCTTATCGACGCCGCCGAGGACTCCGCCGAACGCCTCGCCGAGGTCACCCCGGAATCTGGGAGCTACCTCTTGGAAGCATTCGGCACGACCGAGGGCGCCGGAATCACAGATTCCGCCCGCGAGGTGCGTTCCAAAATGCGCCGCGCGGAGCTGGATGTCGCTGGCCTCGATGATGTCACCGTGGTCATCGATGGCTCTGCCTCCATGCAGGTCAACGTCACTCCGAAGATCATTGAAGCGGCCGCTAAGTACATCGATGCGCTCTCAGATGCTTTCCGGCACTTCCGCGCCACTGACGGGCAGGACAGCATCGAGACCCATAAGGTGGATGAGCTCACCCGTTTCATCGCGGGTGTGATTGATAGTGGAGCGGAGCGCGTAGGCCAGCGGCCGTGGCGCTTGCCGACTCTCACCTCCACGTCCTCGCTGGTCATCTACATCACCGATTCTCCCGTGGCCTCCATGCTGGAGACCCAGGTGCCCACCGTTGTACTCATCACCAGCGCCATCGGCCGCCAGGAGCTCGAGCTCGCGCGCATCAACGGGACTCCGGCTCATGTGGCCTATGCGGTGATCGACGGGGACGTCGTCAAGCAGCTCGAATCCGGAGCCAACACTGAGCTTTCGGAATTGACTGACCGCGTCACCGCCATGCTGAAGGAGAGGAACTAATGACCCAGGCACGTTGCCCGTGGACCTTTAAACCGCTCGAGGATGGTGTGACGGTGAGCCCGTACACCAACCGGGAGTTGCCGCAGGGATGGACCGACGCCGTGACGCATTGCGTTGCCATGGCGGGCGCGCGTAACTCCGGTAAGTCGCTGTATACCGCGGTGATGATTAAGCAGCTCAAGCAGCTGGCGCACAAACACAACCGCTCCGTGCAAGCGGCGGATGAATCCACCCGGGAGCGCTACGCGGAGGTATATGAAAAGCCGCTCTTTGAGGAGATGCGGGCCATGGACCCCACGCCGAGCGCGGTGGCTACCGACGCCTACCAGCGCGATCCGCTGATTTTTGAGCTCGGCAAGTGGCCCGATGAACAGGGCTTTGAGCGCATGAATTACTTGGTCTTCCGTGACGTGGCGGGCGAGGATTTGGAGAACCCGCCGGAGAACGAAGCCGACCGCGAGAATCTTGCGTTCTTCTCCCACGCGGATTTGGTGATTTTCCTCTTTGACCCGCTGCGCGTGCAGCAGATTCAGGACTTTATCCACGGGCTGATCCCCAATATTGGTGAGCTCGGTGCGGATTCCTTGCGGGTCCTGGATAACCTGCTGGCGTTGCTCGACACGGATACTCCGCCGCCGCTGGCCGTGACAATCTCGAAGTTCGACACGGTGCAGAGGCTGGAACAAGTTGATGACGTGCGCTGGAAGAAGCTCATGGCCAACCGCGGCTCCGCCTTCCGCCGGGATACCGGGTGGAATTTCCGCGATTCGGACCGCTGGATGGTTCACCTCGAAGCCGAATCGTTGTTGCGCTTCTTGGGTGCCAACGACCTCATCAACAAGATCTATTCGGCAGCGCCGAGTGGCGGTAGTTTCTTCGTGACCTCCGCGTTGGGTGAGGCCCCGACGGGCCGCCAGCTAGCCCGCAGCGGCATTGCGCCCTATCGCGTGCTGGATCCCATTCGCTGGTTGCTGAGTCAACGCGGCGTCTTTGCTGAGGATGTGTCATGACCTTCGGCAACCCGCAGTCTCCAGGAACCCCACAGCCGGGCTCGCCTGCCACACCCGCGCCGGACTATCGCTATGGGCAGGTCAGCGACACCGTCCGCCAGGCCCGCCGCGCGGCCGATATGAAGGCGCAATGGGCACCGTGGCCGTTGAAGATCGTAGCGGTGCTGGAGGTCTTCATCACGAGCTACACCGTCTACAACATCTGCCGGCTCATCGCCTTTGAGAACAGCCCGGCGGCGGTAACCCGCACGGACCAGCTTTCCACCGAGCTGGGCGTGTTACTTGCCGTACTGGTTCTCTTGGTGTGTGCCCTCACCACCTATGTGCTGCATGCACAGCAGTCCGCGCGAGTTGCGTTGACCGTTATCAGCGCCATCGTGGTGCTGCTCATTCCGGCGAGTTCGGTCATGCCCGCGTCCATCGCATCGGCGGTGGTCATTGTGCTGCTGTGGTTGCCGGCGAACCGGCAGTGGTTCGGTGGCCAGGCGCGATGAGGCTAGGCCTCGTGCATCGCGGGGCCTAGGCCTTCTTGCGTAGCTCCTCGAGCGCGCGGACATTGTGGGCCTTTTCAAACAGGTTGTACGCCAAGAAGTACATGCTGCGAGCGAGGTCGGCCTTGCCGGTGGAGGCGTGGCGATCACCTAGGAGCTCGGCGACTTCCGCGAGGGCGTTGTGCTCCGAAGGTGTCGTGGCCTCGGTGTCAGGGTGCCGGTCTAAGAAATTGAGCAAGACCTGCTTGGATTTGTACATGTCCTGCGCCTGTAAAAGCAGGCTTTCAGAATAAAGGACGGTCCATTTGGCCGATACGGGCAGGCTCTGGAGCTTGAGTGAATCCACGTAGCGGGAGGCCAGGATGTCATAGGCTTCCTCAGGGGCGCGGTGTTGTACGTCGAGGGTCACGGTCTTGAGAATCGAACGGAGCTCGCCGTCGAGGTCTCCGTAGCGCTGAAACTCGCGGGCAGCAGCGGTGAAGCAGGCCACGCGCTGCTCCACATCCGCAGCGGAGTGCTGTGCAGCATCGCTGTAAAAGCGGGCCAGCATCGGTGCCGGGAGCTGCTGGTATTCCTCATCCGCGCGTGCGTTGGACAGGATGGTGAAGGATTGCGCAGCAACGCGCTCGCAGTCGGCGGCAGAGTCTGATGCCCACAGCGCGCCTACGGCGGATTCGAGGATGGTACGGAGGATATCCCCCATCGTGGCCCCTGCGCCGTCGAATTCTCCTGCGGTCACGGCGTCGTTGATAGCCACGAATTCAGCAGCGTGTGTTTTCGCTTCGCCGCTCTTGGCGGATTCTAGGCGCTCTTGGAGCTCGGCCAGCGAGACGCTGTTGCCGAAGTTCGAGGATGGGCTATTGGCGTCGGCTGAAGCATCCACGCTGGCGGGGGCGGACTCGGAGAAGTCCTTGTGGCTTGCTGCGATGCGGGCGGCGGCAATCTCATTCAACGCCGTGTCATCTCCAGCCGCGGCTGCCTTGGCGGCGAACTTCTCTGCTTCCTCGGTGTCGTTGTGATCCAGCCATGCGCGGGCGACGCGGGTATAGCCTGCGGCCACCAGCGATGGCTGTCCGGTCAGCGCGCCGAGTGCGGCAATGGTGAAGGAATCGTCGACGTTCTTGATGGTGCCGGCGGCCACGCGGAGGGTCTCCCGGGCCTCCAAATAGAGGGCGGCGGGAACGGCATCTTCCAGGCTGCCTAGGAAAGTATCATCTGCGAGTACTCGGCTAATCTGCTCATCAATGTGGGCGGACTCATCGGTGGGAAGAGAAAGCCCGGGAGCCTGGGCGCGCGCATAGGCGAGCATTTTTTCGGCGTCGGCAGAATCAAGCAGGGGATACGTCGCATCAGAAGCCATGGGGGAGAGTCTAGTAGAGGACTCCGGTGCGCGCGGGGCTCCTCGTAGACTGGTGGCCATGGATTCTCTTAGCCCCGCCGGACGCTACGCCCCGAGCCCGTCCGGCGATCTTCACCTGGGTAACCTGCGCACGGCGTTGCTCGCCTGGCTCTACGCCCGGAGCAGCGGGCGCCGCTTCCTTGTGCGCGTGGAGGACATCGATACGCAGCGCTCCTCGCGGGAGGCGGCGCAGCGCCAGCTGGAGGACCTCGCCGCGCTCGGCCTGGACTGGGACGGGGAAGTCATCTACCAGCAGGATCGCTACGCGGCTTATGAGGAGGCCCTGGCGCAGCTTCCTACCTACGAGTGCTATTGCTCGCGCAAGGACATCCAGGAAGCCTCCCGCGCGCCGCATGCTATCCCTGGGCAGTACCCGGGGACGTGCCGCGAGCTTAGCGACGATCAGCGCGCCGCCAAACGCGCCGAACTCGCCGCTCAGAACCGCGTGCCAGCCATACGTCTGCGTGCCGACGCTTCCTCCTTCACCATCCACGACGCCCTCGCCGGCGAGTACACCGGCGAGGTGGATGATTTCATCCTGCGCCGCGGCGGCCAGCCCCCGGCGGATCCGAACCAGGGCATGGACTGGGCCTATAACCTGGCGGTTGTCGTCGACGATGCCTTCCAAGGCGTCGATCAGATCGTGCGCGGTGATGACTTGCTGTCTTCTGCCCCACGCCAGGCCTACCTCGCGCACAAGCTGGGCTATCCGGAGCCGGAGTTCGTTCACGTGCCGCTCGTGCTCAACGCTGAGGGCGTGCGTTTGTCCAAGCGCGATGGGGCGGTGACCCTGCGTCAGCTGCTCGAGGGGCACGGTAGGGATGCGGGGGACGTCGTCAAGCTCTTGGCCCAATCCTTAGGGTATGAGGCCTCTTCCGTGCAGGAGCTGTGCCAACAGTTTCAGCCGGAGAAGCTATCGCGGGAGGCCTTCGTCTGGGATGGCGCTGTGTAACTGCTCTCCCTCGCCGGCCACGCAACGGTAGTCTGAGAACAGAAAAACTTAAACGGGGAAAGAAGTGCGTATGGAAGTTTTATTTGTCCTTATTGGCCTGATGCTGTTGACCGTCATCGTCATGGCGGTGGGGGACAAGCTCGGGCTTCCCTGGCCAGCGCTTCTGACCATCCTCACGGCGGTGGCGGTTTCGGTATACGCCACTTTTTCGAATGGCACATTCGAGTTCGCCGTGCCCGCCGACCTCATTCTTCCGATCTTCTTGCCGCCATTGCTGTGGGCGCTGGCAAGGAGGACATCGTGGGGTGTTATTCGTGAGCAGTGGATGACCATCCTGGCTCTGTCCGTGCTGCTTGTGGTGGCTACGACCCTTGCGGTGGGATTCACCGCTCGCGCATTCATGCCAGGCTTGGGGCTAGCTGCCGCCATCCTTATCGGCGCCGCGATTGCCCCGCCGGATCCGGTGGCCGTCGAGGCCGTGGCAGAACCTGCCGGTATCCCACGGCGCATCATTTCCGTGCTGCAGATCGAAGGCCTGTTTAATGATGCCGCGTCTATTGTGGCCTTCCACCTCGCCTTGGAAGCCGTGACGAGTTCGGGTGAGATGCACGCCGGGGAAGCGGTGACGCGTTTCCTCTACTCCGCGGCTGTAGCCGCCATCCTCGGGCTCGTCGTGGGGCGCGTGTCTTCGTGGTTCGTCGGCGCGGTTCACGAGGTTGTCGCTCGCAATGCCTTGACGTGGGTGATTCCTTTTGCCGTGTACATCGCCGCGGAGGAACTCGGTGCCTCCGGTGTCATCGCGGTGGTGATTGCCGCGGTGGAACTGCACTCCCGCGCACCGATTCAGGCGGAGGACCGCCTCTCCGGCCAGTCATTCTGGGAGACCGTTGAGCTGCTTTTCACGGGCGTGGCTTTCGGCCTCATCGGCCTGACCGTGTTCAGCGCCATCGACGCCGCGGGCGCGGACCTCTGGCATGCGGTCATCATCGGCGTCATCCTGTCCGTTGTTGCTTTCCTCGTGCGCTTGGTGTGGATGTACGCCTTCTATCTCATTAATAGGCGCCGCGGGAAGCCACGCCTGGCGCCGCTGCGCCTGCAAGAAGTGCTGCTTATGACGTGGTCCGGCATGCGCGGTTTGGTGACTCTTGCGCTGGTTCTGTCTGTTCCGAGTGGATTGAGCTTCTACAACGAGTTGACCGTTATCGCCCTCGTGGTGCTGCTCATGACCATGGTGATTCCCGGCCTGTTGCTGCCGTGGCTTATGCGTCAGCTCGACCTCACCACGTATTCGCAGGCAGCCACGGATAAGATGCGCGCGACCATTACCTCCCGCGCGCGTAAAGCCGGCATTGCTGCGATGCGCGCGAAGTATGAGGAACTGGACCCCGACACTGCGGCAAATATTGCCCAATGGTTTGAGGACCGCCTCGGCGAAGACGAGGATGGTGAGGACGCTACAACTCGTCTGCGCATGGCCATCGAGGCCCGTGAGGTGGCCCTCGCGGCACGGCGAACAGCCCTCGCCGGCGCCCAGCAAGAGTTGCTGCGCCTGCGCCGCGATAGGGAATTCAACCCGATGATTGTGGACGAAGTGCTTGCCGACGTCGATCGGATGTCCCTCGGCGCAAAGAAACACAGTTGAGGGGAGTGCTGATCCGTGACTAAGAATGGTGGCGAGAGGAGCGAATCAATGGACGCCTATGAGTACGCCCAGATGGAAGACGGCCTGGATTACCTCTACGACTTCTTCGACGCTGACTTGGAGGAGCGCGTGCGCGCCGGGCGTGAGCTGCTGCCAGAAGGCATGGAAGACATCTTGGGCGACCACACCCTGGAAGACTACGTCTGGCTGTGGATCAAAGAACCTGGCCCCCGCGGTTTCCGCCAGTTCTTGCGCGATGGCGGCTATGGCGAGGCCGAGGTGAAGGAGGCCTTCCTGCTTGCCCGCACGGAATGGGGCATGAACACCCCGCCGCACGTGGAGTGGCTCAAGGAAGACGGTTTCGCGGCCCCCGAGTTCGATTAGGGGTGTGCAGCTGTGGGCGTTCGATGAGGCGCCCAGCTCGAGTGCCCAGCCACAAAGGAACCAAAGTACTGACACCTTATGCGAAACTCCGCATGCAATCACCTGGGGTTTTCCATCCTAGGCCCCGCAAATGGTGCCTTTACTTTGGTTCCTTTGCTTGAAGGCTCAAAGTCACCGCATGAAGAATCCAATAGCCTCGATTCCTAACACCGCACAGGTGCAAAGGGTATTTGGAATAATCGCAACTAATCCTTGGCGCAGCGAGAAAGGTTATGCCAAACATGCGATTCGATCATTTGACCATCTTGACCCGCAATATCGAAGCCTCATGGGAGTTCTACCATCAACTTCCAAACTCCGAAGCAAAGCCATTGTCTGTTGAAGAAGGATATTTTGAAGTGTCGTTTGATGACAGCGTAATTGGCGTATTCGATTCTTCAGTTTTTGCTTCAGCCACTAACACTAGTCCGGCAACCCCCGGCGGAGCAGTAATCCAATTCTCTGTCGAGGACGTCGACGAGTATTGGGGTCAACTTCCAGATTCCTATCGCGAGGCTTCTGCCTCACCCAAGAAAATGCCATGGGGTTCTTATTCCGCCTACATTTCGGATCCAGACGGAAACATTCTGGAGTTCTATACGTGGTGAAATCAGTTTGCTGCTTCGCAGAAATCGGCTTCTGAGAATTAACGGCTTAAGGGACTTTTCGTGTGGATAAACCGATACGGATTCCCAAGGCAGCCTGGGATAATACGGTGATCTTGATTTTGAATCGGTTCCAACAGCCTGATCGGTGAAATCGACATCGGATAGCCATAGACCTGTGGTGGGAGGACTGCTGCTGGTGCGGTAATGCCAATTCCTATTGCTAATAGGAATCGGCCGTCGTGTGACATGTGCGGCCACTTTCTGGTTAAGAACAACAAAACTGCGGCAGGACCCCAAGGCCGGCTATGCCCTCAGTGCAACGTTTTCATCGATTAACACCCGCGCACACCAGTGAGATTCGGCATTTTAAAATCTTTTATTGACTGGGTCCTTTCTGGGGAATCCGCAGACCACTTGGCCAAACGCCTTGGGATAACAAGGCGGACTTTGACCCGGTGGTTTAAGCTGCTGTGGTTTATCATCGTGCCAACAGCAGCAGATCCCTATCGTGTCTATGACCAGGTCTTTATCGACGGCACCTACTTTCACAAGAAATGCCTGCTGGTAGCCTGCACCGAAACGCACGTCATCGCCCGACATTGGTGCCTGCGTGAAAGCTCAAACGAGTACCTGAAACTGCTCGACAAAATCGCGGAATCGTACATCGTTACCACCGACGGGTCGGGGGAGTGAACCTTTGCTGATCGGTGGTTGGGTTCCACAGTGCCGACTAATGGCACACACCTATTTTCTCTTTCATGCACTCTTCAAGCCATAGAACCCGAGAAGAGTATACGAAAGTTCCAAATTTAGGTGGGGGGGATCAATTGTGAGTAAAGAATTGTTATTCTCGTGGGGATTCCTGCCTTCGGGCGATGACGGAAGTTGTAAGGAAGATGCGGAAATGAAACTATTTAAAGTCTTTACCCTTGTCATTCTCATTGCAGGCGCTTTGTTGTGTATAGCGGGCTTATTTTGGGAAACTCGGCTTACTAATCTTGGGCTTCCTATGGCCCTTCTAGGAATAGCTCTTTCAGTTGCTGCATCAGCTAAAAGGAGAAGTAAAGAGTAATAGGGATATGCTCAGTCTAGGTTTTGTCATATAGAAGGACGCCGACTCATTGAAGGCTGAGGTAGCGCCTTGCCGGTTGTTGTCTGTCAGCTCAAGCACGTAGAAGCCCCTAGCGGCAAGGCGTAGGCGATTTCGGAAGAGATACCATGCGACAGCACGGTCGACATGATCACAAATGTTCCACCCATTCCTGGCTACCTCTTAGCCAAACAGCTCATGGGATATCTCGCTGTCCGCAGTCGTATCGACAATAGTCGCCTACGACTGCGGGAAACTCGGCCTACGTGGTTAAGAAGAAGACCACGCGCAACCCTAGGATCTGCAATACCAGCCGAAGAAATGGCCGAACTCCAAGGCTATGCCAACGAAATCTAAAACCGTGTTTCCACGACCGCTAGAATCGGCCACCTGCGCATGAAGAAAAGTCCCCTGGATGATGACATCCAGGGGACTTCCTAATGGCGGAGGATAGGGGATTTGAACCCCTGAGGGATGTGACTCCCGCACGCGTTCCAGGCGTGTGACATAGGCCGCTAGTCGAATCCTCCGCTGGAAAAC
>QWCP01000061.1_pt1 | contig 57510 bp, 56 predicted proteins | sample 1972561 | NCBI WGS metagenome assembly QWCP01 (sample SAMN09866705, study PRJNA288562) | Human vaginal metagenome isolate pre4_vaginal, whole genome shotgun... | isolation source: vagina | host: Homo sapiens | place: USA: California
ACATTAATAGTTTATCACGGGAGGTTTTTTGCTTGAAGCTAAAGCTTTATTTTTCTACCACCAGCATAGCTGGTGGTTTATTCATGCTAAAGCGTACAAAAAAATAGTCCTAGTTGCCTAGGACTAAAATTTTTATTTTTCAATTGTAACTATTACTTCTTTATCTACTCGTTTTTCAAGATCTAAAAAGCGCTTAGTCATTTCCTTGTTGTTAAAGTCTACTTGAGCATCACGTGGGATTCCTTCAGCCGTTTTTATTGTGCCCTTGGAGTTTATGAGTTTGTAGAGCCCATCATACATTTCGTATTCACCCTTCTTTTGCTCAAACTGTTCGTAAAACTTAATGCATCCTCCGAAAACTTTATTACCTGATTGGACAATTTTCTTGTCGCATATAGAATATCCAGGTCTCCAAGTTAATTTTTTAACTACAAGTTCTTGCATAAGGTCATTAGGTATCTTTATTGTCACCTTTGGATTTCCAAAAGTGAAAACTGTGTAGGCTTCCTTATTAGGCTTTACCTTATTAGAATTTGTTTCAACCTTTTTAACTTCTTTAGTCTTTTCGCTTGCCTTTGGCTTGTTAATATTTTTTAAATCAAACTTTGCAAAGACGTTATTAGTTGGAACAGCAACTGACTCTTGGAAAACTTTTAAAATATTGTCGCTTCCCCTTAGACTAGCATCAAGCTTCTTTAGGCTTCCATCTGAAAACTCATACCTAACTAGGACCTTCCCATCTTCTTGGTAAATATTAATAGCTGGAAAAAAAGCTTTCTCATCTTCTGTGCCAATAGATCCCACAAGACCATTCATAGTGCCTTTCTTGTAAAGAGACTTGTCATAAAAGTTTACAAGTCCATCTCCAGATGAATTTTCAATTAAAAGATTGTCTTCAAAATTATCTTTAACATAAAGATTGAATCCAAATTTTGAAAAATCTAACTTTTTAGAATTTGAATAATCTATATTTCTTGAGTTAAATCCATCCCCAATATAAACTGCCCTATCGTTAGGGTTCCAGCTCACAGGTTTATTAAGAGATTCTCCAACATAACGAATTGGGACATAGGTGCTGTCCTTGTAGAGAATAGGAGTCACGTCCATTGTCTTTTTAACTCCATTAACTTCTAGATTTTTGCTTCTAACATTCATTCCGACTTCTTGGCCATTACCTGTGATCCTAATGTTGCGAGTTGTTTGGTCATAAATAACATCGAAGCCAAGAGTCTCACTGATAAATCTTAGGGGCACATAGGTGCGGCTATTGGATATAAAACCATAATAATTTGAATCACTCTTGTAGGCAGTCTCACAATCCATTCCATCAATAACAAGTGGCGTGTCAAAGTCATAGGCATAGGCCCTTGTACTTAAAAGTAAAATAAAAACAAGGCCAAAAAATATTTTTTTAAATCCTTTCATAAAAATCCTCCTTCTAATTTAAAATATTTTATATATACCATATTATCATATTAAATAAAAGAAGTTCACTTATTAGTAAAATATAAATTTTTATTATCTATTTTATTCACTGTACTAAAAAAGCTCCCTGCTTTTTATAAGTAGAGAGCTTTCAAAAAAATTTTTAAATTATTAAATTACAAAATTTCCTTCTTTAAAGATTTGTACTTCTTCACCATTTTCTTTGACTCCAATTATTTCTGTTGTTTCATCGCCCACCATGAAGTCAACGTGAGTTAGGGAGTCGTTCATTCCCCTTTCCTTCAACTCTTCTATTGAAAGTTTTTCTCCTCCCTCAAGACAAGTTGGGTAGGACTTGCCTAGGGCAAAGTGACAAGATGCATTTTCATCATAAAGTGTGTTGTAGAAAAGAACCTTCCTCATGGAAATTGGTGTATTGTAAGAAACTAGGGCAACTTCTCCAAGTCTCTTTGCTCCTTCATCTGTGTCTAAAATATTTTTCAAATATTCTTTGCCAGCTTTTGCATCATAATCAACTACTTCCCCATCTTTGAAAACTAAATAGAAGTCTTCTATTAGATTGCCGTTGTAGTTAAGTGGCAATGTTGAATAAACTTTTCCATTTACTCCATCCAGTCTTGGAGCAGAGAAAACTTCTTCACTTGGCATGTTGGCTATAAATTCTTCTCCATCTGAATTCACATCTCCTGCACCTGCAAAGATGTAGCCCTTTGGAAGTCCAACTTCAAGGTCAGTTCCCTTTTGAGACTTATAAATTAATTTTTCAAACTTAGCATCATTTAAGAACTTGCTGTATCTGTTTAAGTTGTCCACGTGATTTTCTAAAGCTTTTATTGGATCTTCTTCAAAAAGTCTAACTGAGTTAAAGATTTCAAACCAAAGTCTTCTAACAGCTTCCCCTTCTTCTAGGTCTGGAAAAACTTTTGTAGCCCAAGATGGAATACTAGCTCCAACAACTATCCAAGAAACATAGTTCGCCATCATCTTTGCAGAAAAGTCTCTCAAGGCTTTGGAGTTTGCAAGATTAGACTTAAATAATTTTTCAGCATCTACTCCCTTAAAAGCATCTGGGTCTGAACCTGTAACTGAAAGATACTTTGCCTTCTTTTCCATGTAGTAGTTTTCCTTGTCAACCTTGTGCTTTGGTATGTCTGTCAAAACATCAAGACTTTCATTTTCATACTTAAGTCTTGAGATAAGTTGGTCTCTGTAGTCAACTACAACTTCGCCAGCGCCAAGCTCATAGGCCTTCCTTGTGCACTCTACTGCAAAGTCTCTTGCTTCAATGGGACATCTAACAACAAGTTTGTCTCCATTTTTAATTTTTAAACCAACTTTTAAAATTAGTTCAACATATTTTTCTATATAATCTTCGACTTTAAAATTTTTATAGTCCATTTAATCATCCCTTCGATATAAAATTTATTTTTATTCAAAATTAATATACAACAAATTAAAATAAGATGCAAAAAAAGATACTACCCAAGTGAGTAGCATCTTCATAATAAACTTATTTAGAATATTTTTTTGTTAAGAAGTCCTTAGCAACTTGTGGGAAAAGTGCGTAAGTCAATACGTCTTCATCACATCTTGCAAGGTCACCAATTTCTGCCTTGTATTTAGCAAAAGCTGGCTCTAAGTGGTTAGCAGGTCTGTCAGTAATAACTTCTGCATCACCAATTATAGATTTTCTAAAGGCTTCGTCAACTTCCACTGGAGTCTTACCGTAAAGTCCCTTTAGATAATCCTTGATTTCATTTGGAACCATCTTGTATCTCTTGCCTGTCATAACGTTAAAGGAAGCTTGAGTACCAACCATTTGACTCATTGGAGTAACAAGTGGTGGGAAGCCCATGTCCCTTCTAACATTTGGAACTTCTGCAAGAACCTTGTCAAATAAGTGGTCTTGCTTAGCTGCAGAAAGTTGTGAGCTTAGATTTGAAAGCATTCCACCAGGTACTTGATAAATTAGTCCCTTAGGATCAACTGTAAGCATCTTAACTCTCATTGTTCCATTGTTAAGATATTTATTTTTAACTTCTTGGAAGTAAGGAGCAAGTTCATTTAGGATGTCTAGGTTAAGGTCAACATCAAAGCCTGCTTCTTTTAAAACAATAGCAAGAGTTTCTGTTGGTGGTTGACTTGTTCCACCAGAGAAAGGAGAAATTGCTGTGTCAATAATGTCTGCTCCTTCTTCAATTCCCTTAAGGTAAGTCATAGATCCACAACCAGTAGTTTCGTGTGTGTGAAGTTCTATTGGAATATCAATTACCTTTCTCATTGATCTAACTAGGTCTCTTGAAACAGGTGGAGTTAAAATTCCAGCCATGTCCTTGATGGCAATAGAGTCTGCTCCCATTTCTTGGATTTTTACTGCAAGTTCAGTAAAGTATTCAATAGTGTGAACTTCTGAAGTTGTATAACAAATTGCAACTTGAGCTTCAGCTCCAGCCTTCTTTGTAGCCTTAAGTGAAGTTTCGATGTTTCTTAAATCATTTAAGGCATCAAAAATTCTTATGATGTCAATTCCATTTTTAACAGAAAGCTCAACAAATTTTTCTACAATATCATCAGGATAATTTTTGTAACCTAAAAGGTTTTGACCTCTTAGAAGCATTTGTGTCTTTGTATTTTTAAAGTGAGACTTAATCTTTCTAAGTCTTTCCCATGGATCTTCATCTAAAAATCTTATGCAGGAGTCAAAAGTTGCTCCTCCCCAACATTCGATTGCCTTATAGCCAACCTTATCAAGTCTATCAAGAGCTGGTTCCATGTCCTTGTAAGTCATTCGTGTTGCCATAAGTGATTGGTGGGCGTCACGAAGAATAGTATCAACAAATTCTATCTTTTTCATAAATCCTCCTAGGTATCTCATACGTTCAGATCATCTTATTAAGATAAGTATAACACAAATTTTTCAAATTTTTTCATACTGTAACTCCTTTTCTAACAAATAATTTTTGTTGTCCCATAAAATTTTTATTATATTTTGTTATTCTCTTTACAAAGCCTTTCTCATTTAGTATAATGCTATCGGCTTATAAATTATCGCGGCGAAGATTTATAAGGAGTTTGATAAAAATGGCAAAAATGATGGATCCAAAGTTCAAGCAATCAAGAAGACTTGGACTAAATGTATGCGGTCACCCAAAGGCAATGAAAAGAGCTACAAGAGGTACTGCAAGAAGTGATAAAAAACTTACTGAATACGGTAAGCAACTTTTAGAAAAACAAAGATTAAGAGCATACTACGGTGTACTTGAAAAACAATTTGTTAATCTATTCAAAGAAGCTCAAAGAACTCAAGGCCAAACTGGTCCTACCCTTGTAACATTCCTTGAAACTAGATTAGATTCTTTATGTTACAGAATGGGCTTCGCATCTTCAATCAGACAAGCAAGACAAATGGTTAGCCACTGTCACCTAACTGTAAATGGAAAGAAAGTAAACATTCCTTCTTACAGATGTCAAGCTGGCGATGTTATTGCATTATCTGCTAAGGGAAGAAAAGTTGACCTATTTAAAGAAAACTACAACACTAACATCGTTGTAAACTACCCTTACATTTCTAAGGACGAAGACTTTAAAGCAACTTTAGTTTCTCTACCAAATAGAGAAGATATTCCAATAGAAATTGAAGACCAATTAATCGTTGAATTCTATTCAAAGAATATGTAATGAAAATGGAAAAGACCCTGCCAGGGTCTTTTTTATTGCTTAAAAAGTGGAGGCTTAGTCCCCCACTTTTTTTAAATTTTTATTGATGTCATTAACATCTACTTATTAAAAATTTTTAAATTCCATACGTAAGGAAGTAAAATAAAATTTAAATTATTCCATAAAAAAATCGCATGACCAGCATGCGACTTTTTATTTTATAAATTGACTTAAGAATATTATCACAATAACAATTGGTGAAACATACTTTATACTAATATTCATCCAAGCCCTAACAAAAGGACTTTTAATATTTGCTGCTTCAAGTAAATTTTCCATCTTCCAAGCTCTCGCTGAGAAAAGGGCAATAATTAGACATCCAATTACTAAGATGTAATTACTTTCTATATTGTCTAGGAAGGCAAAGGCTGGATCATAAAAAATTGATACAGCAGCAATGGCAACTATTATTGCACTTGCAAGCATTAGGGCCTTTATTCTTTCTAATTTAAATCTTTCCATAAATTGACCTACAATTGCTTCAAGAACTCCAACTGATGAAGTAAAGGCTGCAATGTAGAAACCAAAGTAAAATAGGATTGAAAGAACCCTACCAAAAGGCACAACGTTAAAGGCAAGTGGAAGAGTTAAGAATGTAAGTCCAACTCCTTCGCCTGGTGTAAGTCCTGTTGCAAAAACTATTGGAAGAATCATAAATCCAGATAAGATTCCTGCAAAAACTAGGGCAAGACAAATAACTGATGAGTCCTTAAAGATGTTTTCATCCTTCTCTTTGATGTAAGATCCAAATACCATAGAACCCAACATAGCAAGTCCTAAGGCAAAGAAGGCTTGTCCCAAACAAGTTATAACTGAGTTAAAGGAAAATTTAGAAAAGTCTGGTTTAAATAAGAAGGTAATACCTTCTTTTGCACCTGGAAGTCTAAGTCCAAAGAAAATTATAATTATCATAATTACAAATAAAACTGGAATTAAAATCTTTGAAACTCTTTCGATTCCCTTTTGAACCCCAAGTATAATAACTGCATTGTTAAGGGCAAAGTTTATTAAGAAAAATATAAAAACTGTTGTCTTGTTAGCATTAAAGGCATCAAAGTAAGTTTGAATACTTTGGCTATCAAGTCCAACAAAGTCACCCATAAAAGCACCTGCAATATATTTTATTATCCAAGCATAGATAACTGAAGTGTAACCAACAATTATAAGGGCTGCAAGTGTGTGTAAGTAACCTGCTAGATACCACTTTGTATTTGGCTTTAAAGTCTTATAGGCATCTATGGCAGCATTGCCCGTTGCATAACCTATAGTAACTTCACAAGTCATTAGGGGAATTCCTATGACTAAGATAATTAAAATATATAAAAATATAAAAATTGCTCCACCGTTTTCGCCAACTACATAGGGGAATCTCCAAAGAGTTCCTATCCCAAGGGCAAGGCCAATGGCAACCATAATAAATCCTAGGATTGATGAAAATCCTTCATTTTGTTTTGACATACGCTCTCTCCTTTTTTATATACTAGAAATACTAACACAAAAGTGATTTTTTTTAAATAGATTTAGTATATATTCCCCTTTAAAGCGACAAATTTTTTTAATTTTATTTATTTTTATTAAATTTATTATAAAGCTTATTAGTGGTATAATCTTTTTAGGTGATAATATGAAAAAAGACATTGAGTATGTAAAACTTGTTACTTCAACTAATAAACTTATCTTTGACGAAATCTGTGCCTTCTTAGAAGACAACTCCATCCCCTACTTTGTCAAAGACGAGGGCGACTACATGCGACTTATCTCTGGCTTCTCTCTTTACGAAAAGGGAATTTATGTATCAGAAGATGACTTTGATAAAGCCAACGAGCTCCTAGTTTACTTTATGAATGACAACGACACAAGCGGCGACTTATCCTTTGACTAATCTTAAATAAATAAAAATTAAGCTGAGAAATTTTTCTTCCTCAGCTTTTTTTATTGGATAAATAATTTTATTAAGTTTTTGTTTACAAGGTTGGGATAAAATTTTGTAATTTGGTACTCAAGATAGCCTTCTAGGACTAGGGGATCATTGTCGCAAAAGTCTTTTACATCATCTCCCAAATAAATTCCTATGCCTCCACCATCATCTTTAGGCCCAGAGATAATTAAATTTCCCAAGTCAACTCCATTCTCATGGTAGTTTAAATGCTCTTCAAGAATTTTTTCAAAATCTTCATCAAGCTCTCTATCCTTCTTTAAGTTTCCAATTATTAAATAAGAATTCATTTTAGTTTTCTAAGAAGTCTACAATGTCCTTAAAGACTTCTTCCCTCTCTTCTTCTCTAAAAATTTCGTGCTTCATCTTCTTGTAAAGTTTTGATTTTATGTTTTTGTAGCCAACTTCTCTTAAGAGATTAATTGATGACTCGAATCCCTTCTCCCCACCAATTACTACATCATCTTCTCCGGCTATAAAAAAGATTTCTAGGTCTGGATTCCTAAATTTATAATTTTTTGTATTTTTTAATTCTCCTACTCCTTCAAAGACAGCTAGGTAGCCCCTGTTTTTAAAAACTGGAGGCATGTGAGGGTCCTTCTCTGCATCCCTAATATTTTCTTTGGAGTAAGACAACCAATCAAAATGTTTCTTGTCCCCAGTATAAAGCTTCTTGAGTATATAAATTGTCCTCTGTTCTCCAAAGTAAAAGTTAATAAAGTTGCCAAGAAAAATTGCTAGAGGAACTTCAGGGACATAATTTGGTGGACCTGATAAAACTATTTTCTTAATTAGGTCGTCGCCCTCTTCAAGGTAAATTCTTCCAAAGACAGTCCCAAGTGAATGACCAATTAAATAAATGTCAGTTTCTGGAAATTTCTCTTTCAGCTCTCTTGTAATTGCAAGATTGTCATCAACAACTTTTTCCGCTCCGTCAATGTAACCTATAGCGTACTTGTCTCCTAAGGACCTACCGTGACCTCTGTTGTCAGATATAAAGCAGGAGTAGCCTCTTTCGTTTAAATATTTAATTAAATAATAATATCTTTCCTTGTGCTCAAGAGCTCCGTGAATAATTTGCACTAGGGCTTTTGGTTCTTCAACTGGAAAATAACTGCCATCAAGAACAAATCCATCGTAAGATTTTATTTTAACCTTCTCAAAGTTTGTAAGCTCATAAAAATCTCTTTCGTTGCCAAAGTCTAAAAAGTTGTCGTTCTTTACAACTTCATTAATAAATTCTAAGTCGCAAGTTAAATCCACTCCATCATTCTGCAGAAGTTTGTTGGACTTTCTGTAATAAATTTGTGGGATTAATAAAACAATACAAACAAGTAAAATAATGAAATATACCATAAGTCACCTCTCAGTCATTATAACAAAATATTAAGATACTTTGTCTCCTTTAATATTTTTATTTCAATATGTTCGCATTTAAAAAGGAAGGTCTCCCTTCCCTTTTAAAATTTTTATTTAATATTAATTGTCACTGTCTTGCTTTCTTCCTTCCACTCAATGTCATTTTCTTTATCATCGTCTGCATTACCACTAGTAAGTCCGAAGACTTGACCAACATAAACTAGTGGTAAATAAATTCTTCCATTAACGTTAAGTGGTTTTGCTTCAAGGTCAATTGTCTTGCCATTAGATAAAACTATTTTATTGCCATCGATTTGGATAAGAGCAGTGAGTCCATCTCTTGTGAATGACGCAGTCCTTGTTGCATCATTCCAAATAACTTTTGCATCTAGGATTTCTGCCAAGGCTCTAAGAGGTAACATAGTCCTATTGTTTTCAATTATTGGTTTTACTTCCATGGACTTTTCTAAAGTTTTTCCATCATCTGTCAAAGTGTAAGTTCCACTTTTGATATCAATTACAAATTTTTTAGGATTGACTTGTGTTTTTGTCTGGCTTACTTGTGAATTAGTCTTTACTTCAACCTTATAAGTTGGTGTCTTGCGATTTCTTACATAGTATCTTGGGAATTCATTCCATGAATCTAATTTATTTTCTTTTTTATCTTTAGGCTCTTCAATATTTTCTTCAGGCTTTTTATCGTCCTCTTCTTTGTCTGGCTTGTCTTCTGGGTTTTTCTTGTCTCCTTTTCCTGGTTTATCTTCAGGATCTTTCTTGTCATTTTCTTTTTCCTTTAAGACTATAGTATCTTCTGGACTTATAATATTTTTTGACCCATCAGTATAAACTAAAGTAACCTCTCCCTTGTCGCTCACTTCAACTGTAAGTGCTTGAGAGTTAACCTTTTTAACCTTTTCCATAATTTCAGATTTTTCTGAAGCAATTAAGGACTCAAGCTTTTCAACTGGAGTTTTCTCAGGCATTTGTGCAGGAAATTTTTCTGCAAGAGGTGCTAAAACTTCTACAGGAATTTCAACAATTCTTGATGATCCATCTTCAAAAGTAACTTTAACTTTTCCAACGTAAGATCCTGGATTGTTTGTGTCAATTGATTCACTTATATCTTTTACTTTTGCTCCAACTGGAAGATTTTTAATATTGTCTGAAAGATCTACCTTCCCCTTATAAAGTACCTCCTCTTTGATTATATCTTCAGATTTTATTGTTGGAATTGGTGTAATTATTTTTCCTGAAATTTTATCAACTACCTTAACAGGAACTTCAACTTCCTTGCTTGATGAGTCAGAGAAGGTTATTTTTAATACAGCTTTAGCTTGTCCAACTTTGGACGTATCTGCTTTAGTTTTAATTTCAACTTCAACATTGTCTGGAAGATTTGTAATTCCTTCCTTTAATTTTTCTAGACTTACATCTTCATTTAAATTGACTTCAACTTCTTTTGTAGATGGATTATAAGAGTCTGACAAAGGTGCCAAGACTTCTACAGGAATTTCAACAATTCTTGATGAGCCACCCTTGAAAGTAACTTTAACTTTTCCAATGTAAATTCCCGGAGTTTTTGTATCGATTGTTTCACTTATGTCTTCAACTTTTGCTTCAGATGGAAGATTTTTAATATTATCTAAAAGATTTATTTTCCCATTGTAAGAAACTTTTTCTTTGATAATGTTTTCAGCTCCAATTGTAGGAATTGGTGTAATTAATTTTCCATCTTCTCTTTCAATTACCTTAATAGGTACTTCAACTTCCTTGCTTGATGTGTCAGAGAAAATTAATTTTAATACGACCTTACTCTTCCCAAGTTGTGAAGTATCTGCTTTAGTTTTAATTTCAACTTTAACTTCTTCTGGAAGATTTGTTATTCCTTTTCTTAATTTTTCTAGGCTTACATCTTCATTTAAATTAACTTCAACTTCTTTTACTACCGGACTAAATTTTTCAGATTCAAAATTTCTAACAATCCTTGCGGTGAAGACTTTATCAGAATCAATTTTTACCGTACTAATATCATCGATTTTTGTATAGCCATCATACCAAGCAGTTTTCTCTGTGTATTTATGATTGTTCATATCTATAAGTTCTGGATGTTTTGGAAGATTGGTAATATTACCAACTCCACATCCTTCCCTTACAGCAAATTTTCTATAAGCATTTTGAAAATTACTAATTGAAGAATATCCGTCTTCTGGTTTAAAATTAACTTCGTAAAATCCCTCTGGTATTGGATTTTCTACTAAATCAAAATTATCATCTATTTTTAAATATTCTCCAATGTATTGAGCACGAAATTCAAGGTCTTTTGAACCTATTTCAAAATCATCTTTTACAGATTTGCTAAAATCACCATTTGATGACCAATACCAAAATTTTTTGTTATCGCTACTTATTGGTTCTGGTTTAAAATCTCCAAACTTATAGGGCCCCGATTTTTTACTTATGTAAAGATATATATTTTTTGAATTTTGAATATCTGTCAAAGAGAATTTTTTTTGAGTATCTTTTAAAGAGAGTACACCTGCCCATGTACTTTCTTGACCAACAGGATAAAACTCTACTCTAGAGTAATCTTTTTTCTTTAAACTAAAATCATAACCATCATAATCTAATTTAGGACTTGACTTATTTGAATAGAAATATGGGACATTTTGAAATTTAGATTTAAATACCAAAGGATTATCGATACTGCATTTTGATATATTTGCTGGGAATCCATAATCAAAAGGATTAACGTCTTTACCATCTTGCTTCCAGCCCAAAAACCCATGATACTTTTTCTTTTCTGGATCACTTTCATTATTGTCGGCTTTTCTCACATAGAGGACTTTCTTATTGTTTTCTTTATATTCTAAAATATTAATCCATTTTGCAGTCTTTAGTGCATAATATTCTTTACCTCTAACAACAAATTCTTTTCCAGTTTTGTCTTTATATGAAATATCACTTAATAAAACTTTTTCCCCTTCCTTATCTAAAAGTTTTCCATAATTTTTAACTCCATTAATCGTACTAGTTCCAGGAACAAAAATTATTCTCGCATACTTATCTTTAACACTATCATCTGGCATGGTTTCTCTTACAAGAGGAAGTTCTTCTTTCGCCTCAGAACTTTTTACCTCCTTAGCTTCTGCATGAATAGCTAAACTCTTCTCCAAATTATTATATGTAAAATTTTTACCAGCTGCCCATGTTGGACTAAAGCTTGAAGATAATATTGCCAAACTAGTTACTAATGAAAACATTTTTCTATTCATGATGAACCTCCAGTCTAAATAGATATGATACTCTTTAATAATGCAATTCTAAATTATAAATTTGCGAATTAACGAATTATGAATTCGTTTGCTTTATACATTGATTATAACAAAATTAAACTCTTCCTTCCATAAATACAATAAAAAAAAGCAGGTGATTGTTATAAAGCACCTGCAAATTTTTCGTTTTTGATTTTTATGAAAAGAAATTTTTTATTTACTTCCTATATCTTTTCTATAGTATGCTCCTTCGAAGGAAATTCTTTCTACATTGTCGTAAGCCTTCTTACGAGCTTCATCTAAATTTTTGCCTAAAGCTGTAATGGATAGGACTCTTCCACCGTTAGTGTAAAGGTCATCAGTTTTCTTAGTTCCATTGTGGAAGACAATTATGTCCTTGTCCACCTTATCAAGTCCTTCAATAAGTTTTCCCTTTTCATAGGATCCTGGATAGCCACCTGAACACATTATAAGTGTGAGGCAAGTTTCATCCTTCCATCTTACGTCATCTCTTTCAAGCTTTCCATCTATTGTCTTGTTTAAAAGTTCGTACAAGTCAACGTCAAGTCTTGGCATTAGGACTTCTGTCTCTGGGTCACCAAATCTTACATTAAATTCAAGGACTTTTGGCATATCATCTTCAATCATAAATCCAACAAAGAGAATTCCTGAATAATGAAGACCTTCTTTATTAAGTCCATCTTCAATTTGCTTGTAAATTTTTTCAAGATTTTCTTCTAACTTAGGGCTCGCTGATACTGGGGAATAAGTTCCAACTCCACCAGTGTTTGGTCCCTTGTCTCCGTCAAAGATTTGCTTGTGGTCCTTGGCTCTTTCAAGTGGAAATAATTTGTTATTTGAAACAAGGCAAAGTACAGATGCCTCTTCTCCTGTCAAGAATTCTTCTATAACAACTGTGTTTCCTTGGTCGCCAAAAATCTTGTCCTTAAATATTTTTTCAAGGGCGTCTACTGCTTCATCTCTGTCTTGGCAAATTATAACTCCCTTGCCAAAGCAAAGTCCATCTGCCTTTACAACTAAAGGGTAAGAAAATTCTTCAAGACCCTTTTCTGCATGTTCATAGGATTCAAAGCTCTTATATTTTGCAGTTGGGATAGAATATTTTTCTAGGAATATTTTTGTAAATTCCTTAGACTTTTCAAATCTCGCACAGGCTTTATTTGGTCCAAAAACCCTAAGTCCCTTTTCGTTAAAGGCATCAACTATTCCTGCGCAAAGGGGATCTTCTGGTCCCACTACTGTTAAATCAATTTCATTTTCCACTGCAAAGGCAAGAAGTTTTTCTATGTCTGTTGGGTCAATATCTAGGTTTTCACAGAAGTCTTCTGTTCCCCCATTGCCCCTCGCCATATAAATTTTATCAACGGATTTACTTTCCTTAAGCTTCCATGCAAGTGCGTGCTCTCTTCCACCATTTCCAATTACAAGTACTTTCATTTGGCCTCCTAGTGTCTAAAATGTCTTATATTAGTAAAGACAAGACAAATATTATTTTCATTTGCATAATCTATAACTTCTTGGTCCTTAACGGATCCACCTGGTTGAACTATTACATCAATTCCTGCCTTGTGAAGAAGTTCTATTGTGTCTCTAAAGAAAAATCCATCTGATGCAAGGACTGCACCTTTTATCTTTTCTCCAGCCCTTTCAATTGCTTCTTCTACTGCCCAAGACCTCTTTGTTTCTCCTTGACCAAGTGCTAGCGTTCCCCCATCCTTGGCAATAACAACTGAGTTTGAAAAAGTTGTCTTGCAGCAAGTAAAGGCAAATTTTAATTCTTCGAGTTCTGTTTCACTTGGCTTCCTATTTGAAACGAAGTCAAGTTTGTCTTGGTCCCAAATCACATCATCAGAGTTTTGGATAATAATTCCATTAAGGACTTGTTTAAATCTAAAAACTGGGTCGTAAAGTTTTTCAAAGTCAGGGATTTCTATAAGCCTAATATTTTTCTTCTTAGCTAAAAGGTCATAGGCTTCCTTAGAAAAACTTGGTGCAGCTACAATTTCTAAGAAAATTTTTGATAAATGCTCTGCAGTTTTTACATCAACTTCCCTATTTAGGGCAATGATTCCGCCAAAAATTGATTCGTCATCACATTCATAAGCCTTTACAAAGGCTTCTTCAAGACTATCTCCTGTTCCAATTCCACAAGGGTTAGTGTGCTTAATAGCAACAGCAGCTGGTTTTTCAAAATTTATAACTGCATTTAAGGCAGAATACATATCATTTAAGTTGTTGTAAGAAACTTGTTTTCCATGAAGAACCTTGTACTCAATCTTGTCTGGTGTGTAGGAATCTTCATAGAAGGCTGCCATTTGGTGTGGGTTTTCACCATATCGCAATTCTTCAACAAGCTTGTAGGACTTGTTAATGTATCTTGGGAATCTTTCGCCCTCTCTTTTTGCAAAATAATTAGAAATTACTGCATCATAATGAGCAGTGTAGCTAAAGGCCTTGCAGGCTAAATACTCATTAAATTTTGGATCTTTTTTGTCTATGTACTCGAGTACAAGCTTGTAGTCTGCTGGATCAGTTACAATGTAGACGTCCTTATAGTTTTTGGCAGCAGCCCTAATCATGGAAGGTCCACCAATATCTATATTTTCAATCATAGTTTCGTGGTCTGCATTTTCAAGCAACTTTTCTTCAAAGGGATAGAGATTGTTTACAACCATATCAATTGTTTCAATTTCTTCTTCCTTTAAAGTTTCCATGTGATCTTTTAAGTCACGTCTAGCAAGGATGCCAGCATGAATTTTTGGGTTAAGAGTCTTTACCCTTCCATCTAAAATTTCTGGAAAGCCAGTAACCTTGTCTACAGATATTACATCTATTCCTGCATCCTTTAACTTATTATAAGTTCCACCAGTAGAAATGATTTCCCAACCTCTATTAACAAGTTCCTTGGCAAATTCAATAATTCCTTTTTTGTCATAAACTGAAATAAGTGCCCTCATCCTAACCTCCAATTACAACTTTTCCATTAACAACTTTTAACTTATCCTCGCAAAAATATTTTACAGAAAGAGGCAAAATTTCGTGCTCAATCTTTAAAACCTTTTGTTGAAGCTCTTCAGGATTCTCCCCTTCAACTTCAACAATTCTTTGCATGATAATAGGACCCTCATCTGCTCCCTCATTTACAAAATGAGTTGTGGCACCAGTGTACTTGACACCTCTTTTTATGACGGCCTCATGGACTTTTAATCCATAATAACCCCTGCCACAAAAGGCAGGAATTAATGATGGATGTATGTTTATTATTTTATTCTCATAAATCTTGGTAATTTTTTCTGGCAAGATTTTTAAATATCCTGCCAGAATGATTAAGTCAATATTATATTCTCTTAGCTTGCTTATTAGTTCTTCATCATCTTTTATAAAGAAACCAGGTATGCCTGCCTTCTCTGCTCTCACTAAACCATAAGCATCTTCTTTATTGGAAATGACAATTTTTATTTTTCCATTGATATAATTGTTTTCTGTATTGTCAATGATGGCTTGTAGATTTGTGCCACCACCTGAAATTAAAACTGCAATATTTTTAGAGGCTAAGGTCAATTTTATCTTCTCCAGCTACAACTTTTCCAAGTTCATAAAGCTTTAAGTCAGTATCCTTAAAGAAGTCAACAACTTTTTCCTTATCCTCTTGAGCTACAACAAGTGTAAAGCCTACTCCCATATTAAAGGTAGCGTACATGTCTTCATCCTTAAGATCAGCCCACTTCTTTAAAAGCTTAAATATTTCAGGAGTTTCGATTACAGATGCATCAAGCTTTGCACAAAGTCCATCTGGAATCATCCTAGGAATATTTTCGTAGAAGCCGCCACCTGTTATATGACTCATTCCCTTTATGTCTACAGTTTTTAAAAGTTCAAGAATTTCCTTAACATAAATCCTTGTTGGCTTTAAAAGTTCTTCCCCTAGAGTACAATTTAATTCATCAATTTCTTCATTTAAATCAAGCTTGCAGTGGTCAAAGACAATTTTTCTAACAAGTGAATAACCATTAGAGTGGATACCATTGGAAGAAAGTCCAAATACTATATCGCCTTCCTTGATGCTAGAACCATCGATAATCTTGTCCTTATCAACTACTCCAACAGCAAAACCTGCTAGGTCATATTGGTCTTCTTGGTAAACTCCAGGCATTTCTGCTGTTTCGCCACCAATAAGTGATGCAGAAGATTGGATACAACCTTCAGCAACTCCCTTAACAATTTCTTCCATCTTTTCTGGAATTAATTTTCCAGTTGCAATGTAGTCTAAGAAGAAAAGTGGCTTAGCGCCTTGGCATAAAATATCATTTACACACATGGCCACACAGTCAATACCAATAGTGTCGTGCTTATCAAGCATGTGAGCCAAGATAACCTTAGTTCCAACACCATCTGTACCACTACAAAGCACAGGATTTTTAATTCCATCTAGATCTAAATTAAATAAACCAGAAAAACCCCCAAGGGATGATAAGACATCCCTTGATTGAGTTTTTTTAACAATACCCTTAATTAATTCAACTTCTCTTTGACCGGCATCAACATCTACGCCTGCATTCTTATAATTAATTGCCATCTCCGCTCCTTTTATCCTTCGTAAATATATTCGGTGTTTGCAATTTTTTCTGACATATCAGACCTAAATTGTCTTAGCTTTTCCTTTAAATTGTCATCAGAAATAGCCAAAATTTCTGCAGCAAGGATTGCAGCATTTTCTCCACCATTAATAGCAACTGTAGCAACGGGTACTCCACTTGGCATTTGAACAGTGGAAAGAAGTGCATCAAGTCCGTCAAGAGTTGAACTCTTAACAGGAACTCCAATAACAGGTCTTGTAGTAAGAGCTGCTATAACTCCACCAAGGTGAGCAGCCTTGCCTGCTATTGAAATGAAAACTTGGCTTTCATCTTCAGCATTTTTTACATATTCTTGTAACTCTTTTAAGGCTCTGTGAGCAGAAATTACTTTGGCTTCATATTCAATTCCAAATTCCATTAATTTTGCAACTATCTTGTCTGCAATTTCTCTGTCGGAAATTGAACCCATTATAATTGATACTCTCATTTTTACTCCTTAAATTCCTAAATATTTTGAAACATCAAGAGGTTTTACATATACTCCATCTTTGTAGGCTCTCATGTTTCCACCACTAACTTCGTCAATTAAGACGATTTCATCTGATCCTTCAAGTCTACCATATTCAAACTTAATATCGTAAAGGTCTAGTCCCTTTTCTTTTAAAAGGTCTTTTACAATATTTGCAATTTTTCTATTCATTTCTACGATTGTATCATATTCTTCAGCTTTTAAGATACCTAGGGTAACAAGTCCTTCTTTAGTAATAAGTGGATCGTCTCTTCCATCATCTTTTAAAGTGATTTCAGTATATTCTGGAAGGTCAGCACCTTCTTCTACATAAAGACCATATCTTCTGTAGAAAGATCCAACAGCCTTAAATCTTGTAATAACTTCAAGACCTTTACCAAATACACTTGCTCTTTTTACTTCCATTAAATTATTGTCAAGGTCAGAAGAAATGTAGTGAGTGTTAATTCCTGCTTCGTTGATTTTTTCAAAGAAGTATTTAGTAACCTTTAGACATTCTTTACCTGCACCTTCAATACTACCAGCTACTTGGTTTCCACCAGTATCAAAAACTCCGTCAGTTCCTGTCATGTCATCCTTGAATTGTAGGTAACATCTTCCGTTGTCTTCTAAAACATTCTTAGTTTTTCCTTGGTAAATAGTTTTCATAATTTCCTCCAGTAAATTAAATAAAGCCCAAAGAGGCAGATTTCGTAAAACCTACCCCTCTGGGCTTTTTTCCCTAAGGTGTGATACTTTAATAAAAGTACCCGTACCGCTCGGTCCTTGGCAAAGCCCGGATCCCTAGGCACACTTTCACTCATGATAAGAGCTCTCGTACTCTTAGATAGTAACAATTTAATTTTTAATTGTCAATAGTTTTTCTGAACTTGACTTAAATTTAAAAATTATGAATTTAAGCTTTATATTACTTAATCAAAAGTAAAAAATGCTTTTAAATTAAATTTTATTTCTTAAAGATCTTTAATAATTTATTTAAAAATAATCCATGTTTTTTTTCTTTATTCTTTCTCTTCAGATTATTTTCTTCAGTATTTTCTTTCTTGCTATCCACTGATGCAATAATTTTATCTTCTGCTTCACTAATAAAATAATTTTGCGATGAAATCTTTTCATTCTCAATTTCTATTTTTTCATATTCTCCATCACTATTCATTAGTCTTGCACCAACATTGTCTTGCATTTGTATTTCAAGATATTTTATTATTCTATATCTTATTTCTTCATCTAAGACTGGTGTGGCAATTTCTACTCTCTTTTCAGTGTTTCTTGTCATGAGATCAGCAGAGGAAATATAGATATCTTTTTTGTCCTTGCCAAAGACATAGACTCTTGAGTGCTCCAAAAATCTTCCAACAATAGACCTAATTCTTATATTTTCACTTTGACCTTCTATTCCAGGAAGAAGACAAGATGTCCCTCTTATAATTAAATCCACCTTGACTCCCTTTTGAGAAGCTTCAACAAATTTTTCTATAAAATCCTTATCTGTTAGAGAGTTAAATTTGCAAAAGATGTAACCATCTTCTCCCTTTTGAATCTCCCTTTCTACTAGATGCATAAGTCCTGACTTTAGAGTGGTTGGCGACTGCAAGAGATGCTTATACTTACCATCTAAATTTCCAATTGACATATTTTTAAAGAAATCTGTTGCATCAAGACCAATTTCTGGATTGGCAGTCATTAGTGCAAAGTCAGTGTACTGCTTGGCAGTGGATTCGTTATAATTTCCCGTACCAATTTGTGTAATATAATTTAAGTTTCCAGTCAAGTTGTCCCTATAAGTTATTAGACAAATTTTGGAATGCATCTTGTACTTGTTAAAGCCATAGATGATATTACAGCCTTCTTCATAAAGAAGATTAGCATAGTTTATATTTGATTCTTCATCAAACCTTGCCTTTATCTCGACAAAAACTGTTACTTCTTTTCCGTTTTGTGCAGCCTCTGTTAAGTATCTCACAACTTTTGAATTCTTTGCCAATCTATAAATTGTTATCTTTATTGACTTACATTCTGGATCTTTTGCAGCTTCCTTTAATAAAGCTATAAAAGTATCCATGCTGTCATAAGGATAAGAAAGGATTCTGTCTTTAGTTCTTATATCTTCTGTTACACTCCATGAATAGTCGCAAGGATTGTATTGCCTAAATTCCTTGTACAATAGGCCAGTTTTTATTGCCTTGGGAATGTCATCAATTAAATCAAAAACATACTTCATGTTGAGAGGAGATACTGAAGAGAAGTAAGCAGCTTCTTCTAACTCTAACTTCTTCAAGAGGAACTTAAGACTTGCCCTATTGAGGCTTCCTTCTGATTCCAATCTAACAACATTTAATCTCTTCCTCTTCTTTAAGATTGTCTTCATATACTCAGTGTAATCGTCAAACTCTTCCCAGGTGTCCCTATCGTCAACAAAGTCAGTATTCCTTGTCACCTTTATAATATTTTTAGATAAGACTTCATAGTCCTTAAAAATCTCTTCAATTTCATTTAGAATTATTTCTTCCATCAAGATATACTCAAAGTTTTCTCCTGGAAGAACTAAGTATTTTGGGTAAGTGTTCCTAACTGGCACTATTCCAAATACTTTTTCCTTGTCTTTTTCCAATTGAGCTATTGCATAAAGTTTTGTATTTTCTAAAAATGGAAAAGGATGATTTAAATCAACTATTTGTGGTGATACAAGTTGGTCAATTCTCTTCACGTAAAAGTCTTTTACAAAATCTTTTTGCTTTTTGTCTAGGTCCTTATACTTCAACTGTCTTATATTGGACTTTTCTAAGCTTTCACTTACTTTATTAAAAATTTCGTCCTTTTCTTCATAAATTTTTGGAAGAGACTTTAAGATTGCTTGGATTTGTTCCTCTGCGTTCATTCCCGTCTTATTGTCCTTCACTTCTTTTTTCAAAGAAGATAGGTCATGAAGAGAACCAACCCTAACCATGAAGAATTCATCTAAGTTTGAAATAAAAATACTAATAAATTTTAATTTCTCCAGGTCTGGAACTTCATCTTCAGTTGCTTCTAAAAGTACTCTTTCATTAAATCTTATCCAGGATAATTCTCTATTTTGAAAATGTGATTTCATTATTACCTTCCAATACTTTATAAATCAAATAACCTTCTCTTAGCCCCTTTGCTGAAACTTGTATCTCTTTTATATTAAGCTTTTCCATAAGAGTCCTTAATATAATTATACCAGGAACTGTGGTGTGGATTCTTGCAGGATTGATACTAATAATAGACCTTATAATGTCTGTGTTTTTATCTTTAATTAATTCTATTAACTTATCTAGGTCTTCCAAGCTAAAGGATTTTTCATCCCCTCCCCAAAGATCTTCTATAATTTTACCTGTAGTTCTTATGGATCCACCAATACCAATAAACTTGTCACTTTTACTAGAAAAATTATTAGAATTAATTTCACGAAGGACTGCTTTTTTAATAGTACGCATTTCTTTTTTCTTAGGCAAAATTCTCGATACATTATCCTTATAAAGTAAAAGAGATCCAGTATTTAGGTTTAAAAACTCCTTAGGTCCTTCTTTATCAAAATAAACCACTTCGGTGCTGGCGCCACCAATATCTATAGACACGCCCTCCTCTATATCTATCTCACTTCTTATTCCAACATTACCAAGGAAGGCTTCTTCAACTTGGTCCAAGACATCAATATCTATGTCAAGTTCTTCCTTGACCATAGATAAGACTTCTTCTGTGTTATCTAAATTCCTAAGGGATGCTGTTGCAAAGGGTGAAAAAGTTTCAACCTTTAGTTCTTCTACAATTTTTTTTACGCTATCAAGAGTTTTTATAAGTTTCTTAATTCCCTTTCTAGAAAGTTCTCCATCATGAACATAAGTTATAAGCCCAACGGTGTACTTCTTGTTTAATACTTTTTTATAATCTATAGAATTCTCTTCTACATCAAAGACAATTAACCTAATTGTGTTGGAGCCAATATCCACTATTGCGTCTCTCATAAATAACCTCATCCTTCCTCATAAGTCTTCACATTAATCTTAAACTTCAATTGTAAATTTCTTGTAAATTTTTCTTTTAGAAAATGTAATTTTTATAAAGATTTTCATCTAAAAAGACAGGATGAAATTTCATCCTGCCTTAAAAGTTTTTTGATCTTATAAATTTTATTTTTTAACTTAATAGGTAAATCTTTTTAATTCATCAACAATTTTTTTGGAGCCAGATATTATTCCGCCTCTTCTTTCTGTCTTGACTTCTTCTCCATGCATATTGATAACTTGTCCACCAGCTTCTCTAACTATTAAGGTCCCTGCTGCGTAGTCCCAAAGATTTAGGTCGTCTTCTATAAAGGCGTCGTACCTTCCGCAAGCCGAGTAGCACATCTCAAGGGCTGCAGTCCCAATTCTTCTTATACCATTTGTATTCTCGTAAATAAATCTCATCATCTCAAAGGTCTCGTCAACCCTTCCCAATCTTCCTCCACCAGTTCCAACACCAATAAGAGAGTTGGCAAGTTCTTCGTTATGAGAAACTCTAATGACTTTACCATTTAGTCTTGAGCCCTGACCTTTTATTGCTGAAAAAAATTCATCTCTGTAGGGATCGTAAACTGCCCCGATAACAATTTCTGATTTTTCAATTAGTGCTAAGCTAATAACTGAGTGTTGAAATCCATGGACTAAGTTGCTTGTTCCATCAACGGGATCAAGGACCCAAGTGTAGTCTTTTATCTCTGCACTTGACTTTCCCTTTTCTTCTGCCAAGAGGTTAGATCCTTCTATTAGTTTTAAAAGTTCTCCCTCTAAAACTTCTTGGACCTTGAAGTCGACTTCTGTTACAAAGTCATTTCTCCCCTTCATCTCGAAATTATTTTGTGGGTCTAAGTCAAAGAAAATTTTTGAAGCTTCCTTCATTAGCCTTTCAATTTCACTTAATATGTCTTCGTAATTAATCATAGTTCACCAATCACTTAATGGATTTTATTTCCTTAAAGAGGTCAGCCCCATCCCTAATTATGCTTTCGCTACCAAAGGCAGCAAGGTAATTTATCTTCATAGCTTCATCAAAGAATTTTCCATAGGTATTTAATCTTTCCAAGTTTGTTTCAAGAGCTTCCTTCTTAGATTTTTCAAGATCTTCTATTGTAAGTCCTGTTATAAATCTTGATAGGTTAATATCTCCAATTTGTTCTGGAGAAAGTAGTGGGTCAAAGGAATTCATTGATCCAATAATGAAGTTCTTTAAGTCCTCATCTTCCATCTTTAAATTTTCTACAAAGTTTCCAATAGAGTCGTAAACCTTAACTGTGTTTTTTAAATTTGGATCCCTATAAGAGTAAGTCGCCATGTCGCCAGACCTTCCAATAGAAATTCCACCGCCATAGGCTCCGCCCTTGGCCCTAATTTCGTTGTGAAGGAAGGATGAGTTTAGAATATTTGCGAGTACTGTTAAGTCTCCCCTGTATTTTAATCCCAAGTCTTCCAGGTCATAACCCTTTGATACGTAGACAACATTTGAAGTTGTATAAAGTCCTTCATTTTTATTTTCTCTTTTAAATTCATAATCTGCTGGCTTTATGTTTTTAACTTCTAAAGACTTAATATATTTTTCTAGCTCAGGCTTAAGTCTATCTAAATCAGCTAGGTTTCCTGTAGTTGAAATAATTAAGTTGTCTCTAACAAAAAGTTTTTCATAAATTTTTTCTGCTTCTTTTTCAAAATCTACCCACTTATCTTCAAAGTTTTCAACAAAATCTCTCATGAACTTATAATAATTTAGTCCTCCAATATGGGATTGAATGTCTGCAACTCTTGAATAGTAGGATTTTAAAATTGAAATTATAAATTGGTGGCCATTTTGTAACATTGTGGATTCAATTCTTGATTTTAAAATATTTAGAAGTTCCCTAACTCTCTTTTTGGAATCAAGGATTGACCTCTTCATTATTTCATCAATAATTTCAAGGCCTCGTCCAAACTTATCTGCAGTTGACTTCATCTTTATGTTCATCCTTAGGACATATTTTTCCTTGTCCTTTGCATCAACATATACAGCTGGGTTAAAGGAAATTCCACCAGTTGCCTTGTAAATTTCGTTATTTAATTCTTCATAAGTGTAGTTTTCTGTATCAATTAGGCCAATTAATGAAAGTAGAAGTGACATTGTCTCCATCTCTTCTTTTTCTATAAAAGAGATGTCATGAGATAGACTAGTGTAGACAATTCCATTTGTCTCTTGATTTGATTTTAAATAAATCACATCTCCAATTTTGTCTTCTTCCACTGGGTAACGAGTTACTTTTTCGTCTATATCAGATAAGTCTAGTGAAGGAATAGTCTCCTTGTTTTCCTTTGAGTCTTCAGCATTTTGATAATCTTCAAGGTCTCTTGATTTTTTTACAATTTCATCAATTTCTTCTTCTGACATTTTTGCCTTGAGGTCTTCTAGTTCTTTTCTTAAGACCTCTTCTTCCTTGTTATTTTTATTTAACTCTGGTCTTGCAAGAAGATTTACAGAATACTCGTTGTCTATAAGTTTTTCCTTGATGTAATTTTCTACGAAACCATCATCAAGTTTTTCCTTAACTACTTCTAAAACATCGTTGTAATAGAGAGCATCAAGTGGTGACTGGTCGTAAAGCCATGAGTTTAGAGCCCTAATATAATAGATTATTGCCTTTTGAGTTCCTCCACCCTCTCTAAAGATAAATTCAAATTTATTTAAAGTTGCTTCAAGTAGGTCCTTGTCAATTCCCTCTTCAACAAGTTTTTGTAAAGTGTCTTTTAAAACTTTTAAAAATTCATCTTTCTTGTCTGCGTCAGTATTTTTTAAAACTATAGATAGGTCTAGAGGAAGTGAAGATGAAGTTTCTGAATATACATCTTCAGCAAGACCTGCATCTAGTATTGCCTTTCTTAGTGGTCCTCCTTGAGCTTCAATTAAAAGTTCTGCCAAGAAGTCACGCATAAAGACGTCCATCTTGGAGTCGGCATAACCAATTGTCCAACCCTTGGATAGGTAGTCAATCTTGTCCTTCATTTCTTCCTTTGATGCAGAAAATGTAATTTCAACATCCTTAGTTTCTTTTATTTCATCATTTAAAATAATTTCTGAATTGATTTCCGCCTTGTCAAAGTCTTGCAAATAATTTTTGTCAATGAAGTCTAAGGCTTCTTCCATATTTTGATTTCCATAAAGATAGATGTAGGAGTTTGATGGGTGGTAGTATTTTTGGTGATAGTCCTTAAACTCTTGGTAGCTTAGGCTAGGAATAAGTTTAGGATCTCCACCAGAGTCAACTCCATAGGATGAGTCCTCATGAAGGGCAAAGACCATGGCATCTGACACAAGGTTTTCTGATGAAGAGTAAATTCCCTTCATTTCGTTGTAGACAACTCCGTTGTATTTTAAGTCGTCATCCTTGTCCTTTAATTCATAGTGCCATCCCTCTTGAAGAAAGATTTTTTCTTCTTCATAAATTGCTGGATGGAAAACTGCATCAAGGTAGACGTCCATCAAGTTGTAAAAGTCCTTTTCATTTCTTGATGAAACTGGATAAATTGTCTTATCTGGAAAAGTCATGGCATTTAAAAAAGTTTGTAGCGATGACTTTATCAAGTCCATGAAAGGCTCTTTAGTCTTGAACTTTCTTGAACCAGAAAGTACACAGTGCTCAACTATATGACAAACACCATTGCCCCTTACAGGTGGCGTTCTAAATCCAATACCAAAGGCCTTGTTGTCGTCATTGTTTTCAAGAGTTAAGACTCTTGCTCCTGTCTTTATATGAGTATAGACCTTGCACTTAGATGCAACCTCGTCTATATATTTCTCTTCGATTAATTTATATTTATTCAAGTTAATCCCTCCAAAGTCCATTATACTTGTTCAAAAACAATTTAACAAACTAGAATTAATTGGCTATATATTGGGTAAAGTCTACTTGAGGTGAAATTATGTCAAGAAAAGATGACATCAAAAAATTAGCTCTTGCAGCTGCAACAATTTCTGCAGCCATCCTTGCTGCAAAAAAAGTTTCTGATGATGAAGTAAAGGTCCTAATGCCCAATCGTGACGAAGGCTCTCTTGCCTATCTCTTAGGTGACGGTTTTGGAAACCTTGCTCTTGCCTATGGACTTATTAATCATGCAAACTTAGACCCAAAAAATATAAATATTTATACAAAGGGCTTTAATGAGTTTTCAAATATCTCTCACGGAGAAAATACTTATATAAATTTTGACAACAGGTTTTCTGAATACAACTTTAAAAACACTTTTGAAATTTTAAAAAATATAATGACTGAAGAAGAAATTCTTGAATTAAATGAAAAGATGACAAAAAAAGAAAGTCCAAGAATAATGGACTTGTCTATGAATTCATCCTATGATGTTGATGAGCTTGATGAAGTTAGCAAGAAGAAAATCTACAAGTTAATGCTTTCTCCCCTTGATTTTGAAAGTGAATCAAGCATTGAGAAGTACTTTTTGTTTTCAGACTTTTTAAACTCAAATTTTTACTACTACTTAGCAAGTATCTACAACTTGAAAGCCACTTCTCCAGTTAGTGAATTAAAGGAAGCTCTTCTTGATTATATTGGCTCAGGCTCTTACTTCAGCTTGGACTCCAATAGGATTTATGAAAAGCTACGAGGCTACTTGGAAGACCTGGGCGTTAAGTTTTTAGATGGTTACAAGTTCCTTGAATTTTCTTCTACCGAAACTCACGTGGATAAGCTTGTTTTTGAAAAAGATGAACATGTTGAAGAAGTTTATACAGATTTAAAGGATATTATTTCCATTGAATCCCCAACTTACTTGGATAATCTTTATCTTGGCAACACAGAAAGCGTGCCAGAAAATATTTTAAACACCTATTATTTTGGCAAAAAAATTTCTAGCAATAACATTTACAAGGAGATCCAAGGCAAGACTTCTGACTCAGGCATCTTATATGTGAACTTTGAATTCTCTGACCCAATCTTCACAGATAAAATTAAAAATAATTTAAGGGACAGTGACTTTTTTATTTTCAAGACTAAGTCTGGGATTTCTGCAAAGATCCTTGGCAACAAAATTATCCTAAAGGTCTTAAATCCCAACAAAAATTCAATTTTTATTGGCGATGTCTTTAAGGCCCTCAATGGCGAAGACTTTTTCTTCGAACTTATTAAGCTCTTTGGACTTGAAGATGACTTTGGCGAGCTTAGGTTTAATTTAAAATCTGTTTCTATCTCTATGATGGAAAATTACAAAAAGCTCCCTGGAGAAGTTTACAAGAAAAACCTAAATCAAATTTCAAATTTAATTTTCCTTTCATCAAAGGCTTCTGACTTTGGCGAACTTTATTCTATTGAAAAGTTGGTAAAAAAGGGCATAAAAAGTGCCCACGAACTCATGGGCATTGACCACCTAGAAATTTTTGAAAATAGTCTTTCTAGGATGGAAATTTTAAAATTTATTAATTCTTTATAAAATTAAGTGCAGAAATGCACTTTTTTTATTGTTGTTTTTGACTCCACAAGTTTTTATTAACTTGTAAAAAATTATGACTTCATAAAATCTTATAACTTTATAAAAAGTAGTAAATTTATAAAAAGTAGTAACTTCATAAAATCTTGTAACTTGGTAAAGAACTATAACTTCACAAATATTTACTTCTTTTTACAAAAGTATAAGCTTGTAAACTTTTACTACTAAATAAAAAAATCTAAGCCATGAAATATTTTTTATTCATAGACTTAGATTTTTAATATCTAACTTATTCCAAACCTAAATTTGGGTTTGCAAAATTTTCTTGGTCAAGCTTGCCAGCCATGTATTCATAGTAAGCTGCCGAAGCAATCATAGCTGCGTTGTCTGTGCAAAGCTTGAGTTCAGGATAGAAGATTTTAATATCTTCTTCCTTGCCCCTTTCTTCAAAGGCTTCTCTTATCCTAGAATTTGCTGAAACTCCACCGCAAAGGACAATTTTATCCATACCCTTTTCTTTCGCAAGTCTAAAGGACTTTTCAAGTAGGACATCAACAACTGCCTCTTGGAAGGACTTACAAACATCTTCTTTAACAATTTCTTCTCCACGAAGCTTAGTTGAGTTTAAATAATTTAGGACTGCAGTCTTAAGTCCTGAAAAAGAAAAATTGTAATTGTCTTCCTTGATCATAACTCTTGGGAAGTCTATGGTCTCCTTGCCTTCCTTGGCAAGCTTATCCACTATAGGTCCACCTGGGTAACCAATGCCCATGGCCCTTGCCACCTTGTCAAAGGCTTCTCCCACTGCATCGTCAACAGTTCTTCCATGAAGTGTAAAGTCAACGTAGTCTTTGACTTCGATTAGATAAGTGTGACCACCAGAAATTATTAAACCAATAAAGGGCGGTTCCAATTCTTTAAAGGAAATATAGTTTGCACAAACGTGTCCCACTATGTGGTTAACTCCAACAAAGGGTTTATTAGTTGCAAGAGCAAGAGTCTTTCCTGCACTTAGACCAACTAGAAGGGCCCCAATAAGTCCCGGCCCCTTTGTGGCTGCAATAATATCTATATCCTTAAGGTCCACTTCTGCCTCATCAAGTCCTTCTTTTAATACTGTGTTAATTGCCTCAACGTGTTGTCTTGATGCAATCTCAGGCACTACTCCACCAAATTTTTTGTGCGTATCAATTTGTGATGCAATTACATTGGAATAAACTTTTCGTCCGTCTTCAACTACAGCAACGGAAGTTTCGTCGCAAGAGGATTCCACTGCTAAAACTTTCATCTCATCACTCCCTCCACATTATATAGGCATCCCTGTCGATGCCATAATAATTTTTTCTCATTCCTTGGATAATAAATCCAAACTTTTTATACAAATTAAAGGCAACCCTATTTGAGTTTTCAACTTCTAGGGTTATCTTGTAGGATCCCTTGTCTGCAAGATCTATTAGACCTTCAAAGAGATCATTTGCAAATTTTTGTCCACGATATTTTTTTGCAACTGCAACATTCCCAATGTGAATCTCGTCATAAATTCTCATAAAGGAAATGAAACCTCCTAGGTCGCCATCAGCTTCTACAACTAAAATATCTGAGAGTTCATCAAAAACTATGGCATTCTCAATGGATTTTTTTGACCAGGGGTTCTCGAAGTTCTCGACTTCAAGCTCGTGAATCCTATCAATGTCAGACTTATTTGCCAGTCTCGTGATTCTTTTCATACTGGGCCTCTGCCTGTGATAATTTTAAATAATTTGGGACAAGATTAAAGACATCTGCAGGTCCCTTCTTCTTATATTCTATTAGACCTAGCCTTGCAATATTTGTCCCCTTCATTCCCTTGTTCTTTGATAATTTCCCTTGGGGGATTTCTCCCAAAAACTTTTCTGCATCAAGCCCCACAAGAGTGACCTCATCATACTTGTTTAAGTCTTCCTTAAACTTTTCAAAGGGCAAGAGAGAGTCTTCAAATAAAATTTCTAGCTCTTCTTCATTGTCAATTATAGATCCGTAAACATTTCCACGTCTTGCATCTACAATAGTTGCTACCTTTCCGTAGTCTGACATCCCATTTGCAATAAGAGATGAAACTCCAACTAAGTCCTTATTAAGTGAAAATGCCAAGACCTTGGCAATAGTAATTCCAATTCTAAGTCCTGTAAAGGATCCTGGTCCTATTCCAACAGCAATTAAGTCAATGTCATCTAAAGAAAATTCAAATTTTTTGAAAATCTCTTCAAGCATATCTGTCACTGATTCTGAATGAGAAACGCGACCTCTTAAGTTGTATTCAGCTAGGACCTCATCATCTTCAATTAGTCCAATAGCAGTTGTCCTTGTGGAAGTATCAATTCCCAAAACTTTCATCTAATTTCTCCTTCAATTTATCAAATCTATTTCCAAGATAATTTATCTCTAGGTCCCTCTTATCATCATGGGACTTAATATTTATCTCCATGTATTCCTCTGGCAGGGCATCCTTAATTCTTTCTGCCCACTCAACTATGGTAACTCCATCAGAATAAAAATATTCATCAAAGCCAAGATAGTCCACATCAATTTTGTCGTCTAGTCTATAGGTGTCGATGTGGTAGAGGTCAGTCTTGCCATAATATTCATTAACGATTGTAAAGGTTGGACTTGTTACATAGTCATCAATTCCAAGTCCCTTGGCAATAGATTTAGTTAGGGTAGTCTTACCTGATCCCAAGTCACCATTGAGGCAGACAACATCTCCTGGATTTAAATTTTCTCCAAGAAAGATTCCAAATTTTTCTGTTTCATTTAAATTATTTAAGCTTATCATGTAAATCCTCAAATACATTTTCAGAATATTCAAAGGGAACTTTCTCTGACTTTTCTTCTGCTGGATGACCTATGCCAATTATGCACTCAACATCAAACTTGTCTTCAAGGTCAAAGAACTTGTGCAAGAAGTCTTGGGCAGAAATTCCACTTTCGTGCTTGGCATCAACAACATTTGCCCAAGTTGCTCCAAGGTCCAAGTCAGCAGCTGCTAGTAAAATATATGTTGCAGCAATAGACGCATCTTGGTGGTTGGTGTTCGGTGCAATCTCACTATCTGTTACTATGGCAATAGCTACATCAGCACCGGCCAAGAACTTGGCGCTGTTTACCTTATAATTAGAAAGCTCTTCCAATCTTTTTTTATCTCTAATAATTATATATCTAACTGGGTTTCTGTTTTTTGCCGTTGGGGCATGAAGTGCAATAGTTAAGATTTCTCTCAAGTCTTCTTCAGAAACTTTTTCATCAGTAAATTTTCTTATACTTCTTCTCTTTTCAACTAAATCTAAAAGCATATCATCACCTCAAAGTATTATAACACATAGTAATTTCAAAATTAAAAATTTGCAAGAAAAAAAGAGGGACTAGCCCTCTTTAACTATTCTTTATACATGCTTTCTTCATAATCTGGTCCATAACTATGAAATTCTATTGCTTTCTTTTCTTCTGTCACAAGGTCCTTGTACCATTTTGGAAAATCTGTCTTTTCATCGTAAACCATCTTTTGCCAATCTTCGTCAGTAAGTCTTTCCTTATTTAAAAATTCGTAGTAAGAGAAAGTTGCTCCCCTGCCCATATAAAGTTTATCTTGGTGAGGATAGATTACAAAAATTTCCATTGGCTTACCTGTTCCTATGTGAGAGATTTCGTCTTTAGGAAGACCCACGCTGTTTTCCACAACTCTCATTAGGTCAACTACAACTGGCATCCTCCTATCAGTTGCATTTTGGATTTCATACCAATAAGAAATATTATTTTCATCAGATGACTCAACGAAGTCAACCATTATTCTTTCCATTTCTCCACCAATGTTTAGTAAATCAATGATTTCTTCTTCAGTAAGAGGTTCATTTTGAAGTTCCTTAATAGAAATATCTCTAAACTTTACAACCATAGCTTGGAAGTTATTTAATTTTTCTTCATACTTTTCACTTAACATTTGACGATCTTTTAAATTTACCTTTGTAAATTCAAGTAGCCAATTTAATTTTTCGTAAAGTTCAACATTTGGTTCAACATAGGATTTTGGAATTTCAAAATCTCCTCCGCCACCCATTTCAGCCATGACAGCCTTGCCATATAAAACTGTGTCGTGTTTTAATTCTGCAAAAGATCCAAGGGCAGATACTAGGTCCTTTCTTTCCCAAGCTTCATTTCTCATAAACATTGGGTAGCCCTCTCCAAATTTTTGGTCATAGGACTTTAGCATCCAAAGCCAACCACGATACATATTTTTTTGCCAGTCTAAATCTTCCATCTTCTCTACAGTAGAAATATTTTCATCAGTTTTTTCCTTGTACTTATCCCAGTGAGAATTGTAAGGATTCTTATCTAATATTTCTCTCGCCTTTTCATTTCCAAAGGCAGCCATAAGGTCTAGGCCAGAATAAATCGGCCTATCAGATGGGTGGTTTGGACCTGCAATATCAACAACATTTTGCATCAATACGCTGTCCATTACAGCTCTTTGTGGCATATACCTAAAGGACTTGCCCATAAAACCTGCAACTTGTGGATCTGGATAGGACTTTAAGACTGTGTAAGCTTTGCTTAAATTTTTATTATCATCTAGTTTGTTAATATCAAAATCTTTTCCGTAAACTCCATAAAGTGTTCTCGCATATTCTCTTATGGAAAGGTCATCAGCAGACTCAACTAAAAAGTCAATTGGCTCAACCAAATCTTCCCAAGTTTTTAAAATTTCAGGATTTTTATAAATTGAATGAGTTAGAAGTAGCCCTTGCAAGATGCCTTCTTCATTAAGATCTCCATCATTTTCAATAAATAGGCCTACTTGCCCAAAGTACATTGTGCCTGAGAAATATTTTTTTAATTCTTCACTTCTAGTGTAGTGGCCCCTAGGTTTAAGTTGTGAAAAATCTACATCTTTTCCACTTATAGCTGAAGAAGTAATTTCTTCTGAGCTTGCTTTTTTTATCTCTTCTTCATAAATTTTCTTAGCTTCTTCAGGTAAATTTTCAGGCTCACTTCCCAAAAGCTTAAGTCCTGTAGCTATAAAGGCAATATTTCTATTTTGAATTTCCTTTAATTTTTCATTTTTTATTTCACTTAAAAGTTTTATATTTTCAGCAAGCAAGTTTTTATTAAGTTCAATAGACTTTGGATATAGCTCATTCTTTTCCAAATTTCTCAAAAATCCATCGTAAAAAATATGGAAGATGTGAGTTACTGAATCAGTTGTGACAAAACTTGCTAAGATTTTATACTCGTTGTCTTCATAAATTTGGTGAATTTGGTCGAATTCATAATTCCATGGATCTTCACTGTATTCATTGTTTTCCAAGTTTTTTGGCTTAGTAATTACGAATCCATTTTTTAATAAGCTTTCTTTTTGTTTTTGAGTAAAATCTCCAAATTCAGAAAAATTAACTACATTGGAAAAATCTTCAGCAATCTTATAATCTTTAAGGCTTGGTGTGAATTCGGAAAGCTTGTAATCAATATAAGTGGTTTTGTTTTCCATTTCATCTAAAAATTTTGTGTCTTGAAGTTCAATCTTCGCAGCTTCCTTTTCTGGCAAAACTCCCTTTTCATTTTTGCACCCCGTTAAAAGCATAAGCGCCAAAAGTGAAGTTATAAGTATTTTTTTCTTTACTTCCATTTTATTTCATCTCCTTCTAAATATAATTCTCTCTCGCTTCCATCTATCTCAACTTTTTTCTCCTTATCTAAAAACTTTGGCTCAGCCTTTAAAACTTTGCTCCCATGATTTCTTTCGACAGCAAAATTAGTCCAGTCATATACACCAAATAAATAATTGCCATCAAGGTTTTTTTCTATGGAAATAATCTCATCATATCCATCTCCATCAAGGTCGCACAAGTTAAAATCCTTAATTGGATTGTATAATCTTGAAATTCTAAGTTTTGGTCTTAGCTTTTTGTTTTTAAGGTCAATGTTATATAAGAAGCACCTCCTGTCAAACTTTTGATCAAAGGGCGTCTTTTTATAAACGCCAATCGCAAGCTCCATCTCACCTCCATCGACATTACAAAAATCAAGCTTCCAAGGTCTTATGTCACTTACATCAATAGAAAATTCTCTGTCCCTATTTTTAATTTTTAATTCACTTCCATATTCCCCATCAAGAGAAATAATTTCTGCAGAAAGATTTTTATAGACTGCCTTGTCTAAAACTTTAGCTTCGTTACTCCTGCAGCCTGTCAAAAAAATAAGTAAAAAAATTATGTATCTCATAAGATTATTATAACATTTAATTTAACAATTTATTTGTGTAACGCAGTATTTTATAAATTTTTATAATGGAAGGCCATAAAATTTTTTAAACTTCTCAAAGAAGAAAGCTTTAGAGAATTTTTATTACTAAATAAAAAATTTTCACTTACGAGGCATAAAAAATATGGCTCAGTTTCCTAAGCCATATTGTAAATTAAATCAGAAAAACTTTTTGCGAATAAACTTGATGGCATTAGAAGACCAATAAGTAAGAGCACAATCAAAGTTAATCTTTTCTTATTCATAATTACCTCCTCATATACTTTATTTGATTATATCATAGAAGGAAAGGTTTTCAAGTGATAGGGCAATTATAAATATTTATAAAACTATTTAATTGTTTTTTTCAGTTTTTTTGCAAGAAAAAAGAGACCCGGATTGCGAGTCTCTTGATATTTAAAATTCAAATAAGAATTATTATTCTTGATCTGTATTTTATTCTTCAGTTACATCTTCATCAACTAGATCAGCATCAAGATTTGCATCTGAGAAGTTAAGTCCTAGCATTTCTCCAATAGTCATGTTGAAGTCATCTTGTTTAGGTTCTTCAATTTTCTTTTCTCTCTTTGGAGCTTTTCTTTCTCTTCTAGGTTTTCTTTCCTTTGGTTTAGCTTCTTCGCCTTCTTCTTTTTCTTCAGGTTCAATTAGAGCCTTGATTGAAAGAGAAATCTTTTGATTTTCTTCATCAATGTCAGTTACCTTAACTGTAACTTCTTCACCAATAGAAAGTTTATCTTGTGGTTTTTCAACGTGTTCTCTTGAGATTTGAGAAACGTGAAGTAGACCATCAACGCCTTGTTCAAGTCTTACGAAAGCACCGAAGTCAAGAAGGTTTACAACCTTACCCTTAACAACGTCGCCAACTTTAACTTCATTAGTAAATACATCCCATGGTTTTTCCATAGTTTGTTTTAGTCCAAGTGCGATTCTATTCTTTTCTTTATCTACATTAAGAACTTGTACCTTAACTTCATCTCCAGGTGCTACTACATCTGAAGGGTGTTTAACTCTGTTCCAAGAAAGTTCAGAGATATGGATAAGTCCATCTACTCCTCCAACATCTACGAATGCACCAAAGTTAGTTAATCTTTGTACAGTTCCTTCGATAATGTCTCCTTCTTTAAGCTTGTCATATACTTCGTCACGAACCTTGTCTAGTTCTTCTTGAAGTACATTCTTTCTTGAAAGAACAATTCTTCTCTTTCTCTTATCAAAGTCGATAATTTCAGTTTCGAATTCTTCTCCAATGAATTTGCTTAAATCTTTTTGGAATCTAACAGAAACATGAGATGCAGGTATAAATGCATTAAGTCCTCTGAAATCTGCAGTTAGTCCACCTTTAACTTGGTTCTTAACAGTTACTTTTATGTTTTCTTTGTTGTTATAAAGTTCTTCAACTTCATCCCAAACCTTCATGTCAGCAACTCTTTTTGTTGAAAGAACAACATTGCCATCTCCATCGTCCATCTTTAGAACGTAAACGTCAATTTCTTGACCTTGTTCATAAAGATCTTGAGGATTTACATCAGGTCCTCCTGCAAGTTCATCTCTTGAAATGATACCATCTGATCTGTATCCAAGATTTACCATTACTTCTGAATCAGTTATATATAAAACTTCTCCAGTTACTACTTCACCACGTCTAATTCTTTTAAAAGAATTTTCGATGGCTTCCATCATCTCACCTTTGTCAAAATTTTCCATCCTACTAACAGCCTCCTTGATTACCGATTCCGGTGTGGATGCTCCGGCGGTAATACCTATTTTATTAAATTTTTTAAATATATTTAAATCAATATCTCTAATGGACTGAATTAAAAATACATTTTTACAATTTAATTTTGCAATTTCTGCAAGTTTTTTTGTGTTTGAAGATTTTTTGCCGCCTAAAACAATTAGGGCGTCAACTTTTTTCGATAAATCTCTAACACTCTCTTGTCTCTCGAAAGTTGCATTACATATAGTATTATAAACTAAAACTTCATCTTTTGAAATATCTTTTATAAGATTTGTTGCTTTTTCGAAAAAATCTACCTTGTTTGTAGTTTGTGAGACTATAACTATCTTTCCCTCTGGAATTTTTATATCTTCCAAATTGGAAATAATTGTTGCAGAGTCATTGCATCGAGAATTAATTCCCACCACCTCAGGGTGTTCTTCATTCCCAATAATTACTACATTATAACCTTTTTTGTAGAAATTATCTACTATATTATAAACTTTTTCTACCTTGGGACAAACACAATTTATTATTTCATTATTTTTTTCTTCTAACTGGTCTAAAATCTTTTTATGGACTCCGTGACTTCTTATTATAACCTTTGAGTCTTCTACATTTGTCTTGTCAATTGTCACTACTCCCAAGTCAGCAAGTTCCTTTACAACTCTTTCGTTGTGAACAAGATCTCCATAGGAGTAGACTCCCTCATCTGCATTATCAAAGGCCATCTTAACAGCTCTTTTTACTCCGCCACAAAATCCATGCTTGTCAGCTACAATAATTTCCATTTGACTTCATCACCATACACTATTCTCATTATATCTTGGGAAATATTTTCAAGTTCTTCTGGAGAATATTTTATTTCCTTATTAATCATTACAGGCTTCCTAAAGTGAATCCTGGTCTTCCTAAAGGGTTTGTAGTCTCCCTCAATATAAACTGGGAGGACTCTTGAGTTTGTCTTTTGTGCAATTAGGGCAATGCCTGATTTTATTCTCGTGTAGTCAACTTCCTTCATCCTAGTTCCTTCTGGAAAAATTCCAAGGACATCTTCATTTTTCAAAATTTTTAGTGCCTTCTTTATGGCTGCCAGGTCATTTCCCTCTCTATCAATGGGAAAGGCTCCAAGCTTAGATAGGAATCCACCTATAAATTTATTTTTAAAGAGTTCCTTCTTTGCCATCCAAAAAATTTGTCTATCAAAAACTGCCGATATGGCTACAGGGTCTAGGTTGCACTTGTGGTTGCCACAAACTATTAATCTTTCACTATCTTGTGGAATGTTTTCACTTCCTAAGACCTCAATTCTATAAATGTGTCTTATGAAAAATCCCACAAAATTTCTAACAGCAAAATAAAACATAAATCACCTTTTTATATAAGAAATTATTTTTTCAATTGTCTCTTCAGCATTTAAGTCTGTACTGTCAATTAATATTGCATCTTCTGTTTGAATTAGTGGAGAGTTGGCCCTGTGAGAGTCATTGTAGTCTCTAACCTTTAAGTCCTCTAATATTTCCTCAAAGCTAACCTTGTCGTCATCAATTTGCTTGTACCTTCTCATGGCACGAGTTTCTACATCAGCAGTTAAGAAAAATTTGTACTCAGCATCCTTTAGGACAACTGAACCAATGTCTCTTCCCTCCATAACAACGTCCTTGTCAGATGCAATTTCTCTTTGCATCTTCACAAGATAGTCCCTAATGATCTTCTTCTTGGACATCTCTGAAGTCTTGTTGGAAATTTCATTTTCTCTTATCTCCTTTGAGACATCTCTTCCATCAAGAAATATTTTATCTCCATCAAAAGATATTTTTGTATTTTTAAGAATTTCTTCGTAAGAAGACTCATCTTCCTTTAAAAGTTTAAGGGTGATTGCCCTATACATTGCTCCTGTATCCACGTATAGGACACCAAGTCTCTTTGCAATTTCCTTTGCAAGGGAACTTTTGCCAGAGCCTGCTGGTCCATCTATTGCAATTTTCATTTTTACCTCCAAAAAAAATCACTACTTTCTGTAGTGACTCTTATCATTAATTATTATATTTTATTTTTGAAAATAAGTAAAGGCTTAGAGATTGATGCCGCAGGAGTAACCAGTTGAGTTTGCAACTTGAATATTATATCCTCCAGTTAGTCCATCAACGTCTATAACTTCGCCAATAAAGTATAGACCCTTGACAAGCTTTGACTCCATAGTCTTTGGGTCAAGGTCCTTGACATCAATTCCGCCACTAGTTACTATTGCCCTGTTGATGTCATCTAAGCTATCAAATCTTAATTTAAAATTTTTAATTATTTTAACAAGTCCTTCTCTCTCTTCTTTCGTAATTTGATTTACCTTCTTGTCTCCAGGAATTTTTGCTTCATCAAGAACATAAGGGATCAAATCTCTTGGAAGGAGATTTTTCATAACATTTTCTAAATTTTTATTTTGGTTCTCGTCAAAGTCTCTCAAGATTCTCTTGTCTAACTTGTCACTTGTAAGCGCAGGCTTTAAGTCCAAGTATAAATCAAAGTCCTCCGCCCTATTAATTTTACTTGAAGTTGTGAGGACAATGGGACCAGATATGCCCCTATGAGTGAAGAGCATCTCTCCAAACTCTCTCGAGATAACTTTCTTATCTTTTTCAACTCTTAACTCAACATTCTTTAGGCTAAGACCTGCCAAGTCAAAATTATTCGAAAGATTTATGCCAATTAGTCCTGGCTTTGGTTCCACAAGCTTGTGACCAAATTCTTTCCCAAACCTATAGCCGTCCCCAGTGGAACCTGTGAGTTTATACGAAACTCCTCCCGTTGCAATGACAAGTTTGTCAAATTTTTCCCTGTCATTTAAGATGAAGAACTCTCCATCCTTTCTAATAGACCTTGCTTCTGTATTAAGCCTCACTTCAACGCCAACTTGTCTTAACTTTTTTTCGTAGGCCCTTATGACATCTGATGACTTATCACTAGCTGGGAAGACCCTGTCCCCTCTCTCAACCTTTAGGGGGAGACCTAGGTCTTCAAAGTAATAGTAAGTTGTGAAGGGAGAAAAAGAATAAATTGATGAGAACATAAAGGAAGGGTTCCTCACAAGGTTTTTCATGAATTCTTTCTCGTCTACATAATTTGTTAAGTTGCATCTTCCCTTGCCTGTTATAAATAATTTTTTTCCAAGCTTTTCATTTTTTTCAAAGAGGACAACTTCATGATTTTCTCCTGCCTTGATGGCACACATCATGCCAGCAGGTCCTCCTCCTATAATTCCTATTCTCATCTCATCACCTTCTTCTCAATTAAGTAAACAATGGGTGGATTGTGCTTTTGATTATAAAATTCTCTCTTCTCGACTTTGAAGATTTTCTGATCAAGAGACTTTAAAAAATCATCCACTCCCTCTCTCTCTTCAAGAGAGTTTTCGTGACCTAGGTATGATACCACAATTATAAGTCCAGCTTCATTTATTTTTTCTGTGGCCTTCCTTAAGGACTCCAGAGTAGACTCTCTTAAAGTTGTAATTTTTTTATCAGAACCCGGCAAAAAGCCAAGATTATAAATCAGGAGATCAAAACTTTCAAGCCTATCAATATTTGCATGAGAATCCAAAAAAAATTCATAATTGTCATAGCCTGCTAACAAGGCCCTTGCCTTACTTAAGGCCTCTTCTTGGACATCAAAGCCATATACAAATCCATCTTTGCCAACAGCTTTTAATAGCTTTAAAGTATCATTGCCCTTGCCCACAGTTGCATCAACTGCAATTTTTCCTAAAAAATTATGAGATAGGGCTTCATCCACTATCTCAAAATACTTTTCCTTTACTATCATTTTAATCCCTTTAGATACTTAACTTCTTTTTCACTAAGATATCTGTAGTTCCCTGGTTCAAGATCTAAGAGTTGAATTTCTCCCATGGAAATCCTCTTTAACTTCTTAACCTTGTGACCAATGTAATCAAACATCCTCTTAACTTGATGATTTTGTCCTTCAAAAATTTCAATTTCAAGAATAGAATCTTGCTTAAAGGATTTTAAAATCTTTACATTTGCTGGAGAAGTTTTTAGGTCCCTAATATTAAGTCCTTCTCTCAAGAGAGAAAGCTCGCGGGCATTAGGAGTTCCATCAACAGTTACTATATATTTTTTCCCAATTTTATATCTTGGGTGCATCATAATATTTGCAAGTTGACCGTCATTAGTAAGAAAGACTAGACCTGTTGTGTCTATGTCAAGTCTTCCCACTGGATAGACCCTGTAGTCATCTGGCACAAGGTCTGTAACAGTTGGCCTATCCTTTTCATCAGATGCAGATGTTACAACTCCAATGGGCTTGTTTAAAATCATATAAACTTTTTTACCTTCAAGGGTAAGTCTTTTTCCATCAAGGTAAACCCTGTCAACATTGGGATCAATTTTTGTCCCAAGTTCTGTCACTAGCTTGTCGTTGACCTTAACAAGTCCTTCCTTTATGAATTCTTCGCACTTTCTTCTTGATGCAGCTCCACAGTGAGCCATGTATTTTTGTAATCTCAATTAGATTCCTCCTCTAATTCCTTTAAGTCAGGCAGCTCTTCCAAGTTTTCCATTCCAAATTTTTGTAAAAATTTTTCTGTTGTGGAATAAAGATTAGGATGACCAATCCTATCTAACTTGCCAGAAACTTCTATCAAATCAAAATCCAAAAGTCCCTTAATAGTTGAGTCGCAATTAACTCCCCTTAGTTCCTCTACCTCTAACTTTGTAACTGGCTGCTTGTAGGCAATAATAGAAAGAGTTTCAAGGGCAGGCTTTGAAAGATTTTTTTCATTTTTTTCTTGGATCAAATTTTTTAAATAAGGTTCATTTTCTTGCTTAGTTCCCAGTTGAAACTTACCATCAACTTCCCTAAGTCTTAGTCCTGATGTTTCATTTTTATAATTTTCCTTCATCTCTAAGAGGATTTCTCTTGCATAGTCCTTCCTAAGTTCTAAGCTTGATGCAAGGTCCTCTAAGCTTATTGGGTCTCCCCAGATGAAAAGAATTGATTCAATTATTGATTTCAGCCTGTTCCTGTCCATTGTATTCTCTCTCTTTAATTAAAATATCTGCAAAATTATCGCTTTGATCTGCATAAATATACTCGTTCTTAATTAGTTCCAACATGCCCAAAAAATAAGTGATGACGTCTACCTTGTAAACTATATCTACTAATAGGTCGCTAAATTTTATTTCCTTTTTTTTGTGAAGGGCAAGTTTAATCTTTCTGGCAGCATCCTCAACCTTGAAGTACTCCCTTTCAATCCCAACAACTTCCTTGTCCTTGTATCTTTTTAAGATGTTAAAAAAGGCAAGGGAAAGCTTATCCACGTTAGAATCCTTTAAGAAGTCCATCTCATTCATGGAAAAAATTTCTGTCCTAAGCTTGTAAAAAGACTTAGACTCATACTCTTCTTGAACTTTTAAAATTTCTGAAGCTTCCTTGTACCTCTTATACTCCAAGAGACTTTCCACCAAGTCCTGCCTTGGATCTTCTTCCTCTTCGACCTCGTCATCTAGGTCCTCCTTCTTAGGTAAAAGCATCTTGGACTTTATCTCTAAAAGAGTTGAAGCCATTAAAATAAAATCTGAAGTGAGAGTTAGGTTTAACTTCTTCATGTTCTCAATGTATTTTAAAAATTCTTCAGTAATTTTAAAAATTGGTATGTCGTAAATATCTATTTCATTTTCTTTTATTAAATCTAAAAGAAGATCCATTGGACCTTCATAAGTTTTTAAAACAATATTGTATTCCATAAATTTATTCCCAAAGAAATAATTCCGTTGATTATTCCATAGACAATTGGCCCAATAAATTTGTCAACAAGTCCAGAAAAAATCATTATTACTAATACAAAGTAAAAATATTTTTCGTACCTATAAAACTTGTATTCCAAATTTTCTGGCAAAAATGTCGCCAAGACCTTTGACCCATCAAGTGGTGGAAGGGGCACAAGGTTAAATACGCCAAGCATAATATTGTACCAAAAGATTGATGTGAAAAGTGGAACCAAGGCAGATGACTTGTAATTTAAGTAAACTAAAATTATCCCAGATATAAGTCCAAGGACGAAGTTAGTAAAGACTCCTGCAAGAGAAACTAAAAGTGATGCGACTTTTCTATTTCCTTTAAACCTATAAGGATTTATAGGCACAGCCTTTGCCCAACCAAACCTAAAAATAACCATAGAAATTAAACCCACAGGGTCAATGTGATGCAGTGGGTTTAAGCTAAGTCTTCCGTCATCCTTTGCAGTTGTATCTCCACAGAGATAGGCCACATAACCGTGAGCTATCTCGTGAGGAATTATTGCCACCATTAGGGCAATAATGTTTATTAATATTGATACAATATCTAAGTTATTCATCTCAATCAATCTCTTCTAAAACTAATTTATAATCTTCCTTCTTATCAGAAAAAGCATAGGCAGCCTTGATTCTTTGGATTGCTCCCTCAACTTCATTTTCTTTTTCTGTGTAAATTGTAGCAAGCTTGTCGCCCTTTTCTACAAGGTCGCCAATTTTTTTGTGAAGATAAATTCCTGCAGATAAGTCAAGGACATCTCCCTTCTTATGTCTTCCAGCTCCCAAGTCTCTTGATGCAATTCCAATTTCAATTGCCTCAATGGATTTTACGTAGCCAGAGTCTTCAGCATAAATTTCTTTTATTATTGAAGATTTTTTAAATTTATCTGTATCGTCAATGTAAGTCTTGTCTCCACCTTGAAGCTCAACCATTTCTTTGAATTTTAGGGCAGCAGATCCATCACTTATTTTTCCTTCAAGAACTTTTATTGCCTCTTCTTCAGAAGATGAAATGCCTTCCATTATCATTAGCTTGGCGCCAATTCTTAAGGCAATATCCTTTAAGTGACCTTCCTTCTTGCCCTTAAGGATGTTTATTGCTTCAATAACTTCTAGGCTATTACCTATGGCATCGCCTAGAGGCTCTTCCATGCTAGTGATAATTGCCTTAGTATTTCTTCCAAATTTCTTGCCAAGTTCAACCATTAGCTTTGATAGTTCTACTGCTGATGGAAGGTCCTTCATAAAGGCACCATTTCCAACCTTAACATCAAGAACTAGGGCATCTGTTCCCAAGGCAATTTTCTTTGAAAGGATAGAAGATGCTATTAAGCTAACATTATCTACAGTCGCCGTTGCATCTCTTAGGGCATATAAAAGTTTATCTGCTGGAACAATATTTTCTGTTTGACCAATTACTGCAATATTAGATTTTTTTAAGATTTCAATAAAATCTCTTCCGCCAATATTTATGTCAAAGCCAGGGATTGCTTCTAACTTGTCAAGAGTTCCACCTGTGTGACCAAGTCCCCTTCCACTCATCTTGGCAAAGACAAGTCCCACTGATGCAAGTAGGGGTCCAAGGACAAGGGTAACTGTGTCGCCAACTCCACCTGTTGAGTGCTTGTCAACTTTTGAGCCAGGAACTTCTGATAAGTCCACAGTTTCTCCTGAGTCAATCATGGCCTTTGTAAGGTAATAAGTTTCATCTAGGTTTAACTTATTAAAATATATTGCCATTAAAAAGGCAGAAACTTGGTAGTCAGGAATTTCTCCCTTTACATAATTTTCTATAAAAAATTCTATTTCACTTTGATTTAAAACTTTATTTTCTTTTTTCTTTTGAATAATATCTAAAAAGTTCATTAAATTTCCTCAATTATTTCTTTTAATAGTTCTTTAAACTTGCCTGCAACTTCTTTTCCAACTTCCACTACTTCTGTATGATCAAGTGGAGTGTCAAGAATACCTGTAGACATGTTAGTTATTGTTGAAATACCTAAAATCTTTAAGCCCCTGTGTCTTGCAATAATTGCTTCTGGAACTGTACTCATGCCAACAGCATCTGCTCCAAGAATTCTAGCCATCCTTACTTCAGCTGCAGTTTCATAAGAAGGTCCAGTGAAGTACATATAAACTCCCTCTTTAATGTCTATGCCAAGTTTTTTTGCAGAGTTTTCTGCGACTTCAACGAGTTCTTTGTTATAAAGGTCTGTCATGTCAGGGAATCTTGATCCAAGGTCTTCATCGTTAGGTCCAATAAGTGGGTTCTTGCCCATTAGGTTGATGTGGTCCGTGATAATCATAAGGTCTGCTGGTTCAAAGTCAGTGTTAACTCCACCTGCTGCATTTGTTAGAATTATAGTTTTAATTCCAAGGCCTGCAAGAACTTCTATTGGATAGACAACTTCCTTGATGTCGTAGCCTTCGTAATAGTGGATTCTTCCCTTCATTACGCAAACTTCCTTAGAATTTATGTGACCAAAAATTAGTTTTCCATCGTGTCCCTTAACTGTTGAAACTGGAAAACCAGGAATTTCTGTGTAAGGAATTTCAACTTTATCTTCAATGGCATCGGCAAAGTCGCCTAGGCCTGATCCAAGTACAATACCAATCTCAGGTTGGTTTTTAATTTTATCTTTTATATAGTCAATGGATTTATTCATTATTCCTCCTAAAGTTATTGTAGTAAAGAATGCCTGCCACACTCTTTGAGTCGTTTATCTCGCCCAAGTTAACAAGTTTAAGAGCTTCATCAAATTTTATCTTTTCAACAGAAAGGTGCTCAAACTCATCAAGGTCTTGGTCGCCAAGACTTAAGTCCTCTGCATAAAAAATAAATAATTTTTCATTAGTAAAACCTGGCGAAGAATAAATTTCTGCAAGATAGTCAGACTTCTTGGCCTCGTAGCCAGTTTCTTCCTTTAGTTCTCTCAAGGCAGCCTTTTGAGGTTCCTCTCCAAAATCAACCATTCCTGCTGGGATTTCATAAATCTCTTTGTCAATGGCCTTCCTATATTGTTTTATAAGAACAATTTCATCATCTTCAGTTATGGCAACTATGCCTACAGAAGGATGCCTTTCCACTATTTCTCTCTTAGTGTACTTTTGGCCTTCCATCTCAACAGTATCAACCCTAAGTTGCAGGACCTTACCGTCAAAAATCTTTGTAGATTTCATAGTTCTTTCTTCATAATTTGAATTTGTCATTTAATCACCAATCATTTCCTTTGCAGTTTCAATTGCAATTTCACTTACATTCATTCCGCCAATTAATCTAGCAACTTCATTAACTCTCTCGTCGTAGTTTAATTTGTCAATTGTAGAAATTGTGCTATTGTTAACCACATCTTTTTTTATTGCAAAGTGCGTGTCCGCAAGGGCAACAATTTGTGGCAAGTGAGAAATTACTATAACTTGTCTATCCTTTGAAACTTCCTTTATCTTATTGCCAACTATCTGAGCTGTCTTTCCACTTATACCCGTATCTATTTCATCAAAGACAAGAGTTGGGATGTTGTCCTTTTCTGCAATTATGGACTTGAAGCCAAGCATAATTCTTGACATTTCACCACCAGATGCAACCTTTGCCATTGGCATAAGGTCTTGACCAAGGTTTGGTGCAATTAAGAATTCTATCTTGTCAATTCCATCAAAAGAAAGTTCTTTTTCTTTTATTTCAATTTTAAATTTTGCGTCCTTTATATTTAACTTGTTGATCTCTTCTTCAACTTTTTTCTCAAGAATTTCTGAAGTCTTTTTCCTGTTTTGACTAATCTTCTCTGCAAGAACTGTGGCTTCAGCTTCTTTCTCTTCAATTTTCTTTAAGAGTTTATTTAAATTGTCTTCAAAATTTTGTAAAAACCTAAGTCTTTCACTAATCTCTTCATAAAAAGAATTTATGGTCTTTACATTATTTCCATACTTTAATTTTAAATTGTTTACAAGGTCTATTCTTTCCCTTAAAAATTGAAGTCTTTCTTCGTCAACTTCACTAGAGCTTACATACCTGTCGAGGTCCTTAGCAATGTCAGAAATCCTAAATCTTATGTCTTCTAGGTTTTCTTCGACTTCCTTTAAGTCCTTGTTGTATCTTGTTACCTCAACTAAATTGGCAATTACCTTGTCTAAGATATCTTCAAGAGAAGTCGTCTCGTAGCCTTCATTGATTAGGGACTTGGCTTCAGATAATTTTATTAAGGTGTCTGTCATATTGTTAAGGACGTTAAAGTCATCATAAAGTTCTTCGTCGTCGTAGTCACTTAGACCTGCGTCTTCAATTTCTTTTATTTGATATTCAAGCAGGTCTATCTCCCTGTCCTTATTTTGTTCCATGGTAGACTTTTCATGGTACTCATTTTTTAAAGAATTTATCTCATGAACAAGATCCTTTAAGTTCTCAAGAAGTTGAGCTTGGTCCTTGCCGGAAAAGTCATCAATTAGCTTTAACTGGTTTTTGTTATCCATAAGGGAGATGGATTCATGCTGAGCAAAAATATCGATGAGGTGACTTGAAATCTTTGACAGAATTTGTGATGTCACTGTCCTGTTATTCACCCTAGTAATAGTTGGTCCCTTTTCACGAATTTCCTTTGAAACAACTACTAGGTCCCCTGACTCAATGCCATATTCAAGAAGAAGGTCCTTGGTTTCCTCATCATAAGACGAAAAAACAGCCTCAATAAAGGCCCTGTCCTTCCCCTTTTTTATAATGTCCTTGTTGGCCCTTTGACCAAGAACAAGTCCAAGAGAATCTATGATTATTGACTTACCAGAACCTGTCTCTCCAGTTAAGACATTGAGACCAGGTTCAAATTCAATTTTCATATTTTCAATTATTGCAAAATTTTCGATATTTAACTCTAAAAGCATATTTCACCTAATCATTTAAATTTTCATAAGCCTTGTTTACAATTTCCTTGGCATCAAAAGTCTTAGAAGCTTCTCCATAATTTGACAAGTAAATTAAAAATTCTATGTTTCCACTTGTCCCCTTAATTGGAGAATTTGTTAAAGCCTTGATGTTAAATCCTAGCTCTCCTGCAAGGTCAATTATTTTTTCTATAACTTCAATATGTACTTTTTTGTCTCTTACAATTCCACCCTTGCCAACTTTTCCCTTGCCAGCTTCAAATTGTGGCTTCACAAGAGCGACAATTTCGCCTTGAGGTCCCAAGATGTCCTTGGCAACTGGAAGAACAAGTTCAAGTGAAATAAAGGAAACATCAATAGAAATAAAGGAAACATCTTCTTCTATTATGTCCTTATCAAAATATCTTATGTTGGTCCTCTCAAGAGAGACAACTCTCTCGTCCATCCTTAGCTTGTAGTCAAGTTGGTTGTAACCAACATCTATGGCATAAACTTTTTTTGCCCCATGCTTTAACATGCAGTGAGTAAAGCCTCCAGTTGAAGCTCCTATGTCAACACAAACTGCATCAGTAAGATCAATTTCATAGTCATCAATCATCTTCTCAAGCTTGTGACCACCACGAGACACAAAGGAGTCTTCTAAGCCCTTGATGTAGATTTTTTCATCTTCCTTTAGTTGGGTCCCAGGCTTGTCTACCCTATCTGTTCCTATAAAAACTTTGCCTTCCATTATTAGCCTCTTGGCCTTTTCCCTTGAATCAATTAGGCCCTTTTCAACTAATAAGACATCTGCTCGTTTTTTTGCCATTACCTACTCCTATTTACAAGTTTTGCTGCAAAATTCTTAAGTGCATCTTCCTTAAGTTCAAGACCATCAAGTGCTTCATAGGCCCCGTTGGTTAGGTCTATAATTTCATTTTGAAGATCTTCCTTGTCCTTAAAGAGAAGCATATTAATCTCTCCGCTATCAGGATCCTTTTCTTCATCTAAGAGGTCATCTTCAAATTGGTAGGCAATACCTATGGACTCGCCAAACCTTGCAAGCTTAGTGATATTATCTGGATCAAGACCTGCTATGATTCCGCCAACTACAACAGAAGCCTTAATAAGGGCACCAGTCTTTAGCTTGTACATGTTTTCACATTCATCTTCTGTGTAATCAGAAACGTCCCTGCTTATATCAATTGTTTGACCACCAATCATTCCATTTACACCTGTGGCATTGTAGATGTATTTCATTGCCCTCATGGCACGTTTTAAGTCCTCAGGATCTTCGATATTTTCGATGTGTCTCAAGAGGATTTCCATAGACATGTTTAAGAGTCCATCACCTGCTAGGATTGCAATCCCCTCAGAGTAAACCTTGTGGTTTGTTGGTTTTTCCCTTCTAAAGTCATCGTCATCCATGGCAGGAAGGTCGTCGTGAATAAGTGAATAAGTGTGTATCATTTCAATTGCAGCTGCAAAGGGAAGAATCTTGTCTAAAGAATCTTCAGAAAATTCACAAAAAGTTATAAGAGAAAGGAGAGGTCTTATCCTCTTGCCACCAGAAAAGAGGGAATACTTCATAGAGTCAATAACCTTGTGTTGTGGACTGTTGTCGTACTCAAGTAAGGAGCTCAAATAATTATTAAATTTTTCTAGTAAATTATCTAAATCTCTCATCTTTTTTGTCCTCAATAAATTCAGAATTTTCTTCTGCAATAGTTTTAATCTTGCCCTCATAGGCCTTTAGGGTATTGTTCAAGTACTTGTAAAGTTCAATTCCCTTTTCGTATTTTTTTATGGAATCTTCAAGACTAATGTCCTTAGACTCAAGTTCCCTTATTATATTTTCAAGCTCCCTAAAGGAACTTTCATAATCTCTTTCCATTTAATCCCTCACTTCCACCTTTTGAACCTTGGATTCTAGCTTGCCATCCTTAAACTTGAGAGAAATAATATCTCCAAGACTTGCATCTCTTGCGGACTTAAGACTCTTACCATCTGCTCCTAAGATTTCAACCTTATTTATCTTTTCAAAGGCTGAATCAAGTCCCAACTTCAAGAGATTTAATCTGTTTCTCTCATTCTTTAACCTAAGACTTAGGTCGTAAGTGGCAAAAAACTTTTCAAAAGGCTTAAATTTTCTATGATTGTCATTAACATAGGATTTAAAATAATAATTTAATAGTTTTTTATCAAAATTTAGGCTCTCGATGTCCTTATTAAGCCTAGAATTTATATTTACAGAAATATTTTTTAGCCTATAAGAATAATTTTCGATTTCCTTGGACTCCTTGAGCTTAAAATTCCCCAAATAAAATCTTTTCTCTTGAAGCTCATACTCATGACCCTCAATAATTTTTTTCATGGCAGAATTTAAAAGGGCATGAGCCCTGAGTAGGTCTCTAGTCCTTTCATTAATCTTATAGACTTGATTTTTTATAGATATATTTTTGTATAAGTTTAGGAGTCTTAGGCGATTGTAATCAAGTCTTCTATCCATGAAATTATTAAGCTGAAACTTCTTCTTTTCAAGTTCAGAAAGAATTTCATCTTCACTAAGGGTCACAAGCTCTGCCGCATTAGTAGGTGTTGCCGCCCTCATGTCTGCCACAAAGTCGCAAATTGTGTAGTCCACCTCATGGCCCACAGCAGAAATCACTGGGATTTTTGAGGCAAAAATTTCCCTTGCGAGACCCTCGTCATTAAAGACGAAGAGGTCCTCAAAGCTTCCTCCACCTCTAGCAATTATTATGGTGTCAACTGGCTCTTCCTCGTTAAAATATTTCACACCAGCAATCAAAGACTCTGCAGCATAGGCTCCCTGAACAAGACTTGGATAAACTAAAATGTCACAAGTCTTATTTCTCTTCCTAAAAATATTTATAACATCCTTTATAGCCGCACCGCTTGTTGATGTAATAAGTCCAATCCTTGATGGATACTTCTTCAGGCTCTTCTTGTGTCTTGGGTCAAAAAGCCCTTCCTTTGTGAGCTTTTCCTTTAAGTCCAGGTACTCCTGGTAGAGGTTGCCCTTGCCATCAAGGTCCATTTGGCTAATATATAAAAAAACTCTGCCACTCCTTTCATAGTAAGTGACAGTTCCCTTTGCCATAACCTTGGCGCCATCGAATAAATTAATTTTTATATCCTCTTGGCTAGCCATGGCATCAATGCGGGCAAACTTATCCTTAAGAGAAAAATAAATATTTCCATTCTTGTGAAAATTTAAATTTGTAATCTCTCCACTTATGTTAATATCCCTTAGGATATAGTCCATAGAAATTAGCTTTTTGATGTAATTATTCAATTCACTTACATTAAAAGCAGACTTTGCCAAATTAAAAACTCCTGTAAATTGTTCCCAAAATTCCGTTTATAAATTTAGGTGCTTCGTCAGAACTATAAAGTCTTGCAATCTCAACAGCTTCATTAATAGAAACCTCTTCAGGAATGTCATCCTTGTAGAGAAATTCGTAGACAGCAATCCTGAGGATTTGCCTGTCAACCTTGGCAAGTCTTGCCATAGTCCATCCCTTTAAATTCTTCTCTATTGTCTCATCAACTAGATCAAGCTTGTCCAAAATGTCTGGCACAGTCCTCTTGATGTAGTCAACTTCGTCCCCTTGGAATTCATGATTTTCCATAAAAAGGTCTAGCTTGTCAGTGGAAAAATCATCATTTACGTCCATGGAGAAGAGGGCCTGCATGGCCCCTATTCTTGCTCTCTTCCTACTCATTTGACAACAGTCTTTTCAGAATTTTTTACAGCAATGCCGGAGATGTGAACATTCACTTCTACAACATCAAAGTCTGTCATATTTTCAATAGCTTCTTTAACTTCTTCTTGCACCTTTTCAGATACTTCAACAATTTTTATTCCATATTCAATAGTAATATATACATCTACAATAGTTTCTCTTTCGCCAATATTAACTCTGACGCCCCTATTGAAATTTTTTGTATTTAAAATGTCAGTAACTTGAGACTTGAAGTTAGATCCAACCTTAACAACGCCGTCAACACTTTCAGCTGCAACTGATGCAACTGTAGCGATAACATCTTCAGAAATCTTAACTTTACCTTCTGCCTCATTACCATTAACAAGATATTTATTATCCACTATTACACCTCCAAATTAACTAAAATAATTATACCAAATACTTCTCATATTATCAATTTATTGCACTTTGCATGACTTTTTTAATAAGATATTTAAAAGTATAATTGCTTGTGAATAAAAAATTAATTTATTGTGACTTAATAGAAAACCCTAGCTTTTTGAGAAAGGATTAAGCCATAGATCTTTATGACTTTGTAAAAATTTATAAAGTCGTGAAAGCTTATGAAGTTGTAAGAAAATATCAAGTCATAAATCTTTATAAAGTTATGAATTTCTATAAAGTAATTAAACTCTTCAAGGTCATAAAAATAAAAAAAGCCCGAGGACTTAATACTTGACGTCTAACAAGTATAGTCCGCAGGCAGGTGCTGTTGGTCCAGCAGCCTTGCGAGATTTTTTCTCCAAGGCTTCCTTCATATATTCAATTTCTCTTTGACCCCGTCCTATCTCAAGAACAGTTCCAGTTACAATTCTTATCATGTTTTTTAAAAAGCTCTTTGCCACAAAATCAAAATACAAAAAGTCTCCATCTTCAATTACATCAATTCGCTCAATACTTCTTATGGAGTCCTTGACTATGGCTCCCCTTCCCATAAAGGAATTAAAGTCATGCTCTCCTATTAAAGAAGCAAGGGCCTCCCTCATCCTATCTGGGTCAACATCATATGGATATTCATAGGCACGGTTGCGTAAGAGGGCATGCCTGTACCTCGACCTATGAACCACATAGCGATACTTTTTTAACTTTGCATCGAATCTTGCGTGGAAAGCATCTGGTACATATTTGGCATCGACAACTGAGACATCTTCTGGCAGGTTAAAATTTAAAACCTTTGGAAGATTTCCAATGTCAATTGTGGTGTCGGAATAAAAATTTGCATATTGTCCCTCAGCGTGAACCCCCCTGTCAGTTCTCCCAGCGTAAAAAATTTTCACTGGGTGTTTGACAGTTTTTTCTACCCCTAGATTTAGTTCTCCTTCCACAGTCCTCTCATCTGGTTGCAGTTGAAAGCCGTGAAAGTTGGTCCCGTCGTAATTTATTTTTATTAAAATATTTTTCATAGTTTAGAAACCACAACAATTATTCCAAAGAAGATTAGGTTGCCGAGGAAAATTAGGACATCCTTCCCCACAATCTTCGAAGCATTCATCTTAGTCCTGCCATCTCCACCCCTGTAGCATCTTGCTTCCATGGCAGTGGCGAGCTCTTCCGCCCTCCTAAAGGAGTTAATAAAAAGTGGTACAAGAAGTGGAACTAAATTCTTTGCACGTTTTATAATATTTCCCGATTCAAAGTCTGCCCCTCTTGCCATTTGAGCCTTCATAATCTTGTCAGTCTCTTCTATAAGGGTTGGGATAAACCTAAGGGCTATTGTCATCATCATGGCGATCTCGTGACTTGGCACTCCAATCTTCCTAAAGGGTCTCAAAAGTGATTCAATCCCATCAGTTAATTCAATTGGAGAAGTTGTATAAGTTAGTAAACTTGTTCCAAGAACTAAGAGGACAAGTCTAATACCCATAAAGACTGCAAGGTCCATTCCCTCTTGAGAGATTTTTAAAAATTTAAAAGTGTAAATTGGGTCCCCAGGTGTGAAAAACAAATTAATTATAAAAGTAACAAGGATAATCCACTTAAGTGGCTTTAGACCCTTTAGGACCATGCCAAGGGGTAGCTTGGCATTTAATATTATAAGGAGCAAGTATAAGACTACTGGCACATACATGAAAACAGATTTTATAAAAAATAGTGAACATATAAATAAAATCATTGTTATCATTTTTAATTTTGGATCATACTTGTGGACGGCACTTTCGCCAGGGAAATATTGGCCAATTGTTATATCTTTAAACATTAGAAGCACCTCTCAAATATTTTTTTAGAGACTCCTTGGCCTCTTCCACAGTGATAGCATCCTCGTTGATGTCCAGACCCCTCTTCTTTAAAGTCCTCATAAGAGATGTTATTTGTGGAATGCCAAGTCCAACTCCAAGTAGCTTGTCTTCATTTCTAAAGATTTCCCTTGGCTCTCCATCTAAAAAGACCTTGCCCTTGTCGAAGACAATAATTCTCTCAGCAATTTTTGCCACGTCCTCCATGGAGTGGGAAACTAAAATTACTGTGATCTTCCTATTCTCGTGAATACTTTTTATTTCACTTAGGATCTCGTCACGACCTCTTGGGTCAAGTCCTGCTGTTGGCTCATCTAAAATTAAAACCTTGGGCTCCATGGCAAGGACACCTGCTATGGCTACCCTTCTCTTGAGTCCACCAGAAAGTTCAAAGGGTGACTTGTCCTTATAAGTTTCGTAATCGAGACCAACGGACTCCATAGATGCCTTAACTCTTTCTTGGACTTCTTCTTCACTTATGTCTAAGTTTCTTGGCCCAAAGGCAATATCCCTTTCAATGGTTTCTTCAAAAAGTTGATACTCTGGATATTGAAAGACTAGACCGACTTTTTTTCTCAAGTCAGTTAAGTTTGATCCCGACTTATCCACCCTAGTTCCATCAATAATTATTTCACCTGATGATGGCTTTAGAAGTCCATTAAGGTGTTGGATGAAGGTTGACTTGCCTGATCCAGTGTGACCAATAAGACCAATAAATTCATTCTCTTCTATCTTTAGGCTTATATCATCCACAGCCTTCTTCTCAAAGGGAAGGCCTGGACTATAGACATGACTTAAGTTGTTAATTTCTATTAGTGACATATTTCCTTCACCATTTCTTCTATATTTAAAACTTCCGTAGAAATTTCTAGTCCATCTTTCTTAAGTTCGTAGGCAAGCTCTGTTACTTGGGGAACATCTAGGCCCAGTCCCTTAATCTTATCAACTTGAGAAAAAACTTCTCTTGGAGTACCACTTAGGACCATGCTGCCATCTTCCATTACAACAACCCTGTCGCTTATGGCAGCCTCTTCCATGTAGTGGGTTATTAAAATAATTGTCTTGCCTTCTTCCTTATTGAGCTTAATAAGGGTATCCATTACTTCCCTCCTGCCGCTTGGGTCAAGCATGGCAGTTGGCTCATCAAGAATTATATACTTAGGAGACATGGCAAGGATGCCAGCTATGGCTACCCTTTGCTTTTGTCCGCCAGAAAGAAGGTGGGGAGCATTCTTCTTGTAGTCTGCCATCCCAACATCTTCTAAGGCTCTATCAACTCTTCTTCTTATTTCACTGGGCTCAACGCCCATGTTTTCTGGTCCAAAGGCAACTTCATCTTCAACAATTGTCGCAACTAATTGGTTGTCAGGATTTTGAAAAACCATGCCTGCAGTCCTTCTTATGTCCCAGATTTCTTCTTCGCTCTTGGTGTTCATACCATCAACAAGGACGTCGCCCTGGCCTGGCAAGAGGAGACCATTTATTAACTTGGCAAGGGTAGACTTGCCAGACCCATTGTGACCTAGCAAGGCAACAAACTCGCCCTCTTTTATTTCTAAATTTATATCTTTTAAAATCTGAATTGCATTTTCATCTTCGTAGTCGTACTTAAAAGACAAATTTTTTATACTAATCATATTATCACCTTTATGTTAACCTATTATAAAGGATAACTTAACAAAAATCTATATCATTTATTGAGATACATAGGGGTTATCTCTAAGGCAAAATCTCAAGGGAAGCTTCGCATCTTCACCTGCGTAATCAATTCCTATTCTCTTTGTGATTACAAGGTCCTCTTCAGGAACATCTTCTCCCTCTCCTATGTAGAGATAGTCCTCTGACAAAATCTTTCCATTGAGGGACCTATCAATAGCAAGCCCTTTGGATAACTTGCCTGGTCCATTGGTCAAATTTTTTCTTTGATAGGTCGAGAGATTTTCATAGGACTTGCCAAAGCGATTTTTTGCAATCCCATCAAAGTTATCAAGAGGCTCCACTCCACGAATTAATACAGCCTCTGGATAGTTCTCATCCCTTGTAACAATATTTAAGAGGTCGTACATTCCGTATATCAAGTAAACGTAGATGTGACCACCTGGAAGATAAAGAGTCTTGTTCCTATCAGTAATCTTTCCCCCATAGGAGTGACATGCCCTGTCCTCAAGACCAAGATAGGCCTCAGTCTCAACTATTTTTGCACAGAAAAAATTACCAGAAATATTTCTGATAATTTTCTTGCCTATTAACGATTTTGCAACTTCAACTGTGTCTCTCTTAAAGAAATCACTCTCTAGAATTTTTCCAGACATCATACTTTTCCAATTCCCTGTCTAATTTTTTAACTATATAAGTTAGCACGCTTAGGTCGTCAAAGAATCCAAAGAACAAAATAAAATCTGGAATTATATCAGCAGGGTTTAAAAGATATAAAAATCCTGCCACAATTAAAAGAATGTCCCTCTTTTTTTACTTCCCTGTAATTACCTTTGGAATAATCCATGATAAGACCAAGTGCAAGCATAAGCTCACGTGAAATCTTTTTAAACAAATCCATTTTATTTGTTGTAGTCATGGACTCTTGGACCACCCTGTTTAGCCTGTCCTTGTTTTTAAAAACCTGACGGGCATAGGGCATCAACTTTCTCAAAGTTCTATAATAATTCAATTTCTCCCCCTAAGTTAAAACTTGCATTTCCCTTACACAATTTCTTTACCCAAAAAGAGAATTATGCATTCATCCAGGAAGAATCCTTTGGATTGTCCCTAAATAATTTTAACTTTTCAATTTCGCTTTCTTTTATATAGTCCATTTCGTGTGCAACTTCTATCAACTCATCAAAGTTTGTAAGTGAGTGGTGTTTAAAGCCAGCTGCCTTAAAGTTTTCTTCAGCATTTTTCATATTATAAGTGAAGATACTAACAATTCCAAGGACTTCATAGCCCACTTCTTCAAGAGCCTTTGCAGCTTCAATTGATGAGCCACCAGTTGAGAATAAGTCTTCAATAACTACAACTTTTGCACCTTCAATTTTTGCACCTTCAATTTTATTTTGCTTGCCGTGGTCCTTGTTGGAAGATCTTACAAAGCCCATAGGAAGACCCATTTTGTCGGCAATAATGGCAGCGTGAGGGATGCCTGCTGTTGCAGTTCCCATAATATATTGAACTTCTGGATACTGATCCTTAATTAAATCAACTAGACCCTTTTCTACTGTGCTTCTATCTTCTGGATAAGAAAGAGTTAGCCTATTGTCACAGTAGATTGGAGATTTTATGCCAGATGCCCAAGTGTAAGGATCTTCTGGTGAAAGAGTAACAGCCTTTAATTTTAATAAAATTTTTGCAATTTCTCGCATTATTTTCCTCCTAAAAAGTCTTTTTTGATTTCTCTATATTCCTTTAGTGGGTCCTCTGCCTTAGTGATTGGTCTTCCCACAACAATGTAGTCAGAACCAAGCTCTCTTGCCTCGCTAGGAGTTACAACCCTCTTTTGGTCGTCAGTGCCTTTTACCTTCCTAATACCTGGAGTAACTGTTATAAAGTCCTCGCCCAAGTTTTCCTTAATCTTTGGCACTTCAAGGGCAGAACAAACAATACCACTTAGGTTGGCTTCCTTGGCAATATTTGCATAGGCAAGGACAACCTCATCAAGGGACTTATCCTTGTCAATTTGTAGTTCCCTGTGCATGACATCTTCATCAGTAGAAGTAAGCATAGTAACACCAAGAGTAATAAGGTCACTCTTTTCATTTTTAACAATTTCGCTGGCATCGCTTAACATCTTCTTGCCACCAGCAATGTGGTAATTAATCATGTCAACATCAAGAGCAATAAGGGAATTTGTCGCTCCCTTACAAGTGTTTGGAATGTCATGGATTTTTAAATCCAAGAAAATCTTGTGACCAAGCTTCTTTATTTCCCTAATAATACTTGGACCTTCCTTGTAGAAAAGTTCCATCCCAACCTTTACATAGACCTCTTCATCCTTAAAGTCCTTTAAAAAATCAAGAGCCCTTTCTCCACTTGGAAAATCTAGTGCAATAATTACATCCTTTGCCATATTAACCTCAGCTTTCTCCAGTCGCCTTATCTTGCAAGTAGGCGTTAATAAAGATATCTAAATCTCCGTCCATTACCTTTTCCACGTCGCCAACATCCACATTAGTCCTGTGGTCCTTGACCATAGTGTAAGGTTGGAAGACATAAGACCTAATTTGTGAACCCCAAGCAATTTGTGAATAGTTGCCTTGAAGGTCCTCGATTTTTTCCTTCTTTTCTTCTTCAGCAAGGGCAACAAGTTTTGCCTTTAACATGTTCATTGCCTTTTCCCTGTTTTGGATTTGGCTACGTTCATTTTGACATTGAACTACAATCCCTGTAGGAATGTGAGTGATTCTAACAGCTGAGTCGGTAGTGTTAACGTGCTGTCCACCAGCACCAGATGACCTGTAAGTGTCAATCTTTAACTCTTCATCCTTGATTTCAACTTCTGTATCATCATCAATTTCTGGGAAGACATCCACAGATGAGAAGGAAGTGTGCCTTCTCTTGTTGGAGTCAAAAGGCGAAATCCTAACAAGTCTGTGAACTCCCTTTTCTCCCTTAAGATAACCATAAGCATTGTCTCCAGAAATTTTAAGAGTAACAGACTTAATGCCTGCCTCATCTTCCTTTAAGAGGTCAAGAGTTTCAACCTTGAAGCCCTTGTTTTCAGCGTATCTTGTGTACATCCTTAGGAGCATGCTAGCCCAGTCTTGGGCCTCAGTTCCACCAGCTCCAGCGTGGATGGAAAGAATGGCATCGTGGGAATCGTACTCGCCATTTAATAAAGTATTTAATTTAAACTCAGCAGTGTCCTTTTCAATCTCATCAACAAGCTCTTGGAAGTCAGAATAAGAAGAATAATCTTCCTCGATTTCCATTAGGGCAATAAGATCCTCTGCATCAGTAATCAAGTCAATTAACTTGTCGTATTGATCTATCTTTCTTTGGTATGAATTAGTTTCACGTATAACTTTTTGGGCACTTTCATTGTCGTCCCAAAAACCTGGTTCCATTTGTTTTTTGTTTAGCTCAACAACTTTTTCCTTAAGAGAATCAATCTCAAGAGATTCGCCAAGAGACTTAGTAGTAAGCTTGGAATTTTCCAGGCGCTCCTTATCTAAATAGATATTTTGCTCCATAAAAATCCTCCTTTGTATTGCTTATTTTAGTATAACACAGTTGCTATAATCACACTAATATTTTGTTGTAAGATGGGAATAAATTTTGACTTTCTGTTTTGATTTTTAAATTTAAATTTTTTCAACTTTATAAATTTTTACAAAGTCCTAAACTCTTACAACTTAATATTTTTTTATGACTTTATAGCTTGCTACAACTTTTTATCAAGTTGCGACTTTATAGTTTATTGAAACTTTGTGGTATCTTATGACTTCATATTATCTTACTAAGTCATAGCACTTGTTTATGAAGTGACTTGCGTAAATAAGCATAAAAAAAGAAGAACCCCTAAGGGTTCCTCTTAATTATTAACAACTTATCTTCTAATATAAATTGTTGCACTCTTGTCTTGTTGTTCCCATTCAATATCTTGATCAGCCTTGTCTTTAGTGTTTCCGTTTGTTAAACCAAATACATTGGCTACGTTAGTTACAGAAACTAGGATTCTATCGTTGATATTAAGTGGTTTAGAGTCCATCTTAACAGTCTTGCCGTTAGAAAGAACTATTTCATCACTGTCGATTTGGATTGAAGCAGTCAAGCCATCCTTAGTGAATGTTGCAGTTCTTGTCTTTGCATCCCACTTAACGTCAGCTTGAAGAGCTTCAGCTACATATCTAAGTGGAAGCATTGTTCTACCATTTTGAAGAACTGGAGTTACATCCATTAATCTCTTAGTAACAACACCATTTCTAACAACTTCGTATTCGAATTCGTTGATGTGGAATACATACCATAGAGTGTCATGAACTCTCACACCAGTTTCAGTCTTTTCTGGAACTACAGTCTTAACTGGGTAAGTTGGAGTGTAGTCATGTCTTCTGAATAGACGATCAAAGATATCCCTACCATCGTGTCCAGGTCTGTATCCATCATTTCCACCAGTGCTTCCAGTTCCTTTTTCAGTTACTGTCTTATCTGCTGGAATAATGTTCTTAGATCCATCTGGGTAAGTTATTGTTGCATTACCCTTATCATCAACTGTTACATCTGTTGCCTTAGGATTTGCTTTTTTAACTTCTTCCTTAACCTTATTCTTTTCGTCTGGAGTTAACTTATTCTTATCTTCAACTTCAGTCTTTTTAGGATCTTGAGCTGGATTCTTTTTAGCGTCTGTTTCGTCAACTTTGCCTGTTTTTGCTGTTGCTTCTTCTGACGGTTTCTTTCCATCTACTGTTGCTTTTGCTTTTACAGTTTCGCCTTCTTTTGGCTCTTTACCTTCTGGTACTTTTGCTGTAAAGTTTCCTTCTCCATCTGCTGTTGTTTCTACTTTTGTTCCGT
>QWCP01000136.1_pt1 | contig 57144 bp, 32 predicted proteins | sample 1972561 | NCBI WGS metagenome assembly QWCP01 (sample SAMN09866705, study PRJNA288562) | Human vaginal metagenome isolate pre4_vaginal, whole genome shotgun... | isolation source: vagina | host: Homo sapiens | place: USA: California
GTCGAGTGAGTCGGATTTCTTGAAATAAATTAAATAAAAAAACAAAAAGTAGTCTAAAACCATAAGGCTACTTTTCTGGTTTTCACAGCGAATGCGAGCATTAGCGAAGCATGAGCTGATGAAAAATCTTATCCAGTTATAATAAAGGAGCACAGATTTTTGACAAGCAAAAATCTGCGGGCAGACTTATCGAAATTTCTTGCAGAAATTTGATCAAGTCTCAGCCATGCGACCGAATAGGGAGCATTGTCGAGTGAGTCGGATTTCTTGAAATAAATTAAATAAAAAAACAAAAAGTAGTCTAAAACCATAAGACTACTTTTTTGGTTTCCACAGCAAATGGGATCGCTAGCGACGCATGAACTGATGAAAAATCTTATCCAGTTATAATAAAGGAACACAGATTTTTGGCAAGCAAAAATCTGCGGGCAGACTTATCAAAATTTCTTGCAGAAATTTGATCAAGTCTCAGCCATGCGACCGAATAGAGACCATTGTCGAGTGAGTCGGATTTCTTGAAACCAGAAAAACAGAGACTCGTCTCTGTTTTTCTTATCATTAAAAAGGACCTATTGAGGGAGACAATAGGTCTTTATATACGTATTCTTTACTTATATTTATATAAATCAAAATAACATCTCTATAACTTTCATTGCAACAGGCATTAGGATTACAGTCACAAGACCTGCCACTGCAATAGAAAGTCCACTCATAGCTCCTTGGATTTCTCCAAGCTTTCTCGCTTCAGAAGTACCAACAGCGTGGGAAGAAGTACCAATGGCAACTCCTTGTGCAGTTGGGTCCTTGATCCTAAAGAGTTTCATAACAAGTGGAGCGATTACTGCACCAGTAACTCCTCTAATAACTACAAGAACTGCAGTTATAGCAGAGGCTCCACCATACTCTTCAGAAAGAGAAATTGCAATTGCTGTTGTGATTGATTGTGGAGTTGAAGAAACCACAAGATTTTCGTCAATGCCTAGGAAGCTTGAAGCGAAAATAACAAAGAAGACAGCAATAGCAGAACCTAAAATTGTTCCAGATAAGATTGGGATTAAGTTTTTCTTAAGTTCTGGAAGGTTTTCGTACAAATCAACTACCATGGCAACTGTAGCAGGTGCAATAAAGAACATAATGAAGTCCCCGCCTTGCTTGTAATCTTCATAAGGAATACCAGTTACCTTTAAAAATAATATACATAGAGCAATGGATATTAAAAGAGGGTTTGCCAAAGGAGTCTTTAATTTATTACTGATCATCTTACCAATTTCAAAAGTTGCAAAAGTAAGGATGATACCAAAATATTTATTACTAAACATCTTTCCTCCTTTGAAGCAATTCTATAATCTTGCCAGTTAGGCCCATAGTCACTGCAGTACCAATAATAACAAGTACCACAAGTAGGCCTGCCTTGCCCCTGATTTCATCATAACTATTGATAATACCAACACCAGCTGGTACGAAAAGAATAGCTAGATTGTGAAGGATACCATTTGAAGTCTTTTTAACATCGTCTGGCTTTATGATTCCCACTGCAAAGGCAATAAATAGATAAATCATCCCATATACCGCTTCAGGTATTGGGAAGTTTATCAAGTGTCTTGTCGCTACCCCGAGCATTAAGCATACACAAAGTATGACAAATTCCTTTAAATAATTCATAGTTCACCTATTAAGCGTTAGCCTTTATTTTTTTAACTTCTTCAATTAATAATGGAAGAACTTGTTTACAATCTCCAACAATTCCAATATCAGCTATGTTAAAGATAGGAGCATCTTCGTCCTTATTAATAGCAACGATAAAGTTTGAGTTTTCAATACCAGAAACGTGTTGAACAGCACCACTTACACCACAACCGATGTATAGAGCTGGAGCAACAATCTTACCTGATTGACCAATTTGTGAAGCCTTTGGAAGTACACCATCATCAATAACAGGTCTTGTTCCTGAAATTGGTGCGCCAAATACGTCAGCTAGTTCTTTAACAAGTGGGAAGATTTCATCAGATGATGCACCTCTACCACAAGTTACAATAATTGGAGCATCTTCAAGGTTAATTAGTCCTTCGTTTGAAGTAACAATATCCTTGATAACAGCCTTTAGGTCCTTAACTTCATCAATGTTTTCTTCTACAAGATTTCCTGCACCATTAAGGTCATCTTTCTTGTCAAAGGATCCTGCTCTTACAACAGCAATTCTTGGAGCCTTTTCAATTTTTGATTCAGTTAAAACAGTTGCACCGTAAGAAGGAGTTACATAAATAACATCTTCACCTTCGAACTTGATGTCCATTACGTTAGTAATAGAAACTGTGTCAAGACTTGCAGCAGCATATGGAGCTAGGTCCTTGCCATCAAGAGTTCCTGGTATAAATATGTCTTCACAGTCATATTTTTTAGAAACTTCAACAATAATATTTGCGAAGTCTTCCATGTTGTAGGCTTCTCTTTTTACAAGTACAATTTCTTCTGCTCCAGCAGCCTTTATTTTAGCTAATTCTCCATCAGCAAGTTCAAAAGCAATAAGAGCAAGAGACTTGCCGCCCTTTTCCTTAGCAAGTTCACTTGCCTTAGAAAGAGACTCTAAAGAAAGTTTAATAGGAGAACCGTCTTTAATTTCTATATAAGTTAATATATTCTTCATCTTTTCCTCCTATTATAAAACCTTTTGTTCTAACATTAGGCTAATAGCCTTAGCTACAGTATCTTCAACTTCTTCTTCTTGGATCTTAACTCCAGCTTCCCTCTTCTTAGGTTCGAAGTCCTTAACTTCTTCAAGGATTGGGCTAGAAGTTGCTTCTACTTCAAAGTCATCAATCTTTTGTCTTCTTGCAGCCATCTTAGATTTTATAGTAGGGTATCTTGGCTCATAGTCTGGTTTAGCAATAGTTACAACAGATGGAAGAATAGTTTCAACTAATCTATAACCACCGTCGATTTCTTGCTTAGTAACAAGCTTGTCGCCATCTTTTTCCATTGCGATAACAGATGTAACAACACCAAGATCAGACTTGTTTGCAAAGTAAACTCCAACTTGTGAAGCTTCTGCATCTGTAGTTTCTTTACCGAAGCAAATTACATCAAAAGCACCAAGTTCTGCTTCTAATTTTTCCTTTGCTCCCATAAGAATTTCTGTTATAGCTTTAGCATCAAGCTTTCTATAATCATCATTCTTAACTAAGTAAGCCTTGTCAGCACCAACTGCTAGACAGTTTTTAAGAGAGTTCTTAACCTCTTCATTTCCTATAGAAACTACAACTACTTGACTTTCTTCATTGGCTTCCTTAAGTCTTACAGCCATTTCAAGGGAGTAAGTGTCGAAAGCATTAACAACAGGCGTGATATCAGAGATAGCAGCTCTGTCCCCTTGGACAGAAACTGCTACTGAATCATCAGGCACTTCTTTTATAAATACTAGAATGTTCATTATTTAATCCTTAACCTCTCAATAAATTATTAGCAACAACTATTCTTAAAACTTCGTTAGTACCTTCAAAGATTTGGAAGATCTTAGCATCTCTTAGAAGCTTTTCAACAGGATATTCTCTTGAGTATCCATATCCACCAAATAATTGGATAGCATCTTCAGCAACTTTCATAGCTATATCAGAAGCAAAGCACTTAGCAATTGCAGATTCTCTATTGTAAGTTAGTCCCATGTCCATTCTAGTAAGAGCGTTAGCAACCATTTGTCTTGCAACTTCTGTTTGAATGTCCATGTCAGCTAATTTAAATTGGATAGCTTGGTTCTTGTTAATTTGTTTACCAAATTGGATTCTTTCAGTTGTATATCTTTTAGCTTCGTTGATTCCTCTTTGAGCAATACCAACAGCAATACAACCCATCCAAGCTCTAGCTTGGTCAAGAGTCTTCATTGCTATAGAGAAGCCTTGTCCTTCTTGGCCAATAAGGTTCTTAGCAGGAATTCTACAATCTTCAAGAACAACGTCAGTTGTGTTTGAAGTTCTAATTCCCATCTTGTCCTCTTCCTTACCAGCACTTAGGCCTGGAGTTCCAGCAGGTACTAGGAACATTGAAAGTCCTCTAACACCTTGAGACTTGTCTGTAGCTGCAGTAATACAGTAGTAAGAAGCAACTGCACCATTAGTGATGAAGCATTTTCTTCCGTTTAATACGTATTCGTCACCATCTTTTACAGCAGTAGTAGTTCCTGCACTAGCATCAGAACCAGCACCTGGTTCAGTTAGACAGAAAGCACCAAGTCCGCCTTCAAGTGTTACGTCAGCAATATATTCTTTTTGTTCTTGGTTTCCAGCAATAAGAACTGGTTTCATACCAAGACCTGAAGCAGAGATAGTAGTTGCAAAACCAGCGTCAGCCTTAGCCATTTCTTCAAATAGGGCAGCTACATCAACCCTAGAAAGACCAGGTCCACCTAGTTCTTCAGGAACTTCAAGGGCAAAGTAACCTTGTTCCTTTGCCTTTTCATAAAGTTCTTCTGGGAATTCGCCAGTTCTATCTGCTTCTTTACAAACTTCTACAACTTCTTTTTCACAAAAATTTCTAATATCTAAAAGTAAGTCCTGTGCTTCTTCTGAAATTAAATATGACATTAATTAAAATCTCCTTCTATTAAACAACTTTATCTGGGTTAAGAATTAAGTTTGGATCGAATACTTTCTTGATTCCTCTCATTAGCTCAGTGTTAACTGCGCCTTCAAATTCGTGTAGGAATGTCTTTTTACCAAATCCGATTCCGTGTTCACCAGAAATTTGTCCCCCAAATTCATAAGCCTTCTTGTAGATGTCATTCATGAATACATCAACTTGCTTAACGAATTCTTCTTTTTCCATATCGTTTGAGCAAGTGTAAATGTGTAAGTTACCATCACCAGCGTGACCGAAAGACTTAACTTCAAATGGGAAGTCCTTAGCTCTTTCGTTAACATAGTGTACATACTTAGCAATCATGTTAATTGGAACTACAACGTCACATTCGTCAAGAAGCTTAGTTTGAGATTCAATAGCTTCTAGGAAAGAAGATCTAGCAGCCCAAGCTTCCTTCATCTTGTTTGGAGTGTCAGCAACTAAGATGTCAATTGCTCCAGCTTCCATAAGAACTTCAGCAGCTTGTTCAACAATATCGTTAAGTGCATCTTCATCTTCATCATCAAAAGTGATAAGAAGGTAAGCACCAATATCAATTCCTTCTAATTCCTTAGGGAAAGTTGACTTTCCAATGTAGATTTCTGACATATTAACAATTTCTTTTTCCATGAACTCAATTGCTTGAGGATTTAAGTTAGCCTTAAATAATTGTGGAACAGTAGAAATACAAGTGTCAAGATCTTCGTAAGGAACGATTAAAGACATAGTTTCCTTTGGAGCTGGGATAATCTTAAGAGTAAGCTCAGTGATAATACCAAGAGTACCTTCAGAACCAATCATAAGGTCCTTTAGAGAGTAACCAGTTGAAGTCTTAGAAACAGTTGCACCAAAAGTAGTGATTTCACCAGTTGGAGTAACAACTTCCATAGAACGTACATAGTTTCTAGTAGTACCGTACTTAACAGCTCTCATACCACCAGCGTTAGTTGCTACGTTTCCTCCTAAAGTAGCGAACTTTTCACCTGGATCAGGTGGGTACATGTAGCCCTTAGATAGACAGTCTTCAGCAAGGTCATTTAATAGAACACCAGGTTGAACTTTAACAACCATGTTTTCTTCATCATAATCAAGAATCTTGTTCATTGATTGCATGTTAATCATAACTCCACCGTGTCTAGAAACACCAGCACCAGTAAGACCAGTACCTGCACCTCTTGGCACTACAGGAATCTTGTTGTCGTTACAAATTTTTACAACCTTAGCAATTTCTTCAGCGTTAGTTGCATCAACAACTAATTCAGGTTGTCCTTCACCGTAAATAGGCATTTCATCGTGGAAGAAGTCGATGTTAATCTCTTCACCAACATAAACTTTGCCTGATACAGCATTTTTAATTCCTTCTATCACATTGTCTGTAACAGCGTTATAATTTACCATTTTTCCCTCCAATAATTCATTAAAAATATTATTGTCTTTATTATATAATGGACCAGATAAAAAAAATTGTTTTCCCTCTTGAAAAATCTTGAATTATTCCTCAATTATTTGACTTTTATTCAAGTAACTAATATAATTATCTTGTATTCACAAGAGATTGAGGAGATATTATGTGGCAATACAGACAAGCTTTTAAAACTTTAATAGACTTAACAAATACAAAACTATCCACCATTGCCTTTAGCTTGGGTTATGACATATCCTACATAAGCAAGTGGAATAGCGGGAGAAAGTTACCCTCATCTAAGAACATCTACACCATAAATAGAAAACTCTCCTCCCTATTTGCCAAGGTCATCATTGAAGAAGACAAGGTGGACGACTTCTTCACTGCCTTCAAGATGAACAACAAGGACGTCTTGAAAAATGATTCAAGGAAGGGTCTAGAAGTCTTGATCTATAAACTCTTAAACGAAGCCTACATGGACTCCAACCAAGACCTCCCCATGGAGACAGTCTCAAATACAAATTTCATCTTCAAGAACTCTTCCATAGACAAGGACCTAAGAGAAGCCTTGGAGAAAATAATTGGGAAAAAGAAAAAAGTTGACATCTGGGCAACTTTTGACATCAATAGTCACTTCGCCCAAGTCCTCATGCAAATAGGTAAAAATTTAAATAAGGACGTGGAATTTAACCTCCACCTCCTTTGCAAGAAAAAAAACCTAGACAAATTAGACATCCTAAAGATAATAACCGACAACGCAGGCATCAACATTGAGCTCTACGAGGACCCAGGCATTGGCTACGACATTATCTTAATAAGAGAAACTGCCTACCTTATCCTTAGGCAAGAAGAAGACTTCTCCCTCCTAACCCATGGAGAAGAACTCGACACCCTCTTTGAAATCTCCTCCTATATTATGGAACTTTTCAAGGGTCTCAACAAGGTAATAGCTCTTTCCCAACCAGAAGAATTGGCAAAGTCCAACTACAGGAAGTACTTCTATTCCGACAACGAGTTTCTCTTCCTCTCTAACTACGGCTTTGAATTTCTTCTACCCAACCCCATAATCGACAGGATAATAAACGAAATCGACAAGGACAAGGACTTCAAGAAGAAGGAAGTCCAGGGCATCAAACTCCTTTGGGAAGAACTCTTTGCAGATGCAGAGATCAACTTCTTGGCAACTAGGACTGGCCTCTTAAAATACTTTGAGACAGGAGAAATCTTCTACTGCTCCCTAAGAGCCAAGCTTTCCACTGAGGAGATTCAAGCCCACTTGAACAACATCATTTCAGTTATGAAGAAGAACAACAACATAAACTTTTATATTATAAAAGACAACAGGCCTCTCCAAGCTATGGGCCTCGACAAGTTCAACTTCTTCATCAACGAAAACAACATGTTCTTCAAGAAGATCAATGGCGATGGCGACCTCACTTCCACATCTATAGTGACCGACGTCAAGATCCACAACAAGATCCACCACAGTCTGGAAGAAATCATGGACTCAGACTTCAGTCAAAAGTACGAAGTCGACGACCTAGAGAAGCTCTTCCATAAATACGTTCACGTATTCAAAAAAATGTCCCACAAGGTCTAGGCCAGTGGGAAGAATTTATCAATTATTTATTTAGAATTAGCAAGCAGGAATTAATTAAAAAGAAATTATTAAAAAATCTAAAAACACTCTATAAAATTTACCAAAATTAACTAACCAAATCGAAAACATACTAAAAAAGGCTATGAAAACTCATAGCCTTTTTTCTTGCCTAAGACTTGATCAAATTTCTTATTCCCAAATCCGAAATAATCATATCTTTTTTCAAACTTATTTTTCCCCTAAGAAATAAAATAAGAGACTCGATTTCTCGAGCCTCATATTTTTTTATTTTGATCTTTTACTTAATCCCAAATACTACTTGAGCAATTTGTGCCCTTGTTAATTTTTCTTTTGGCATGAAGTTTCCATCATCCATTCCCTTGATTAGACCTAGTCTAACCATTTCTTTTACAGATTCCTTAGACCAATTTGAAATATTCTTTTCATCTTTGAAGCTAATATTAATATTTTCTTCTTTATTATTTATCTTATGCACCTTGTTAAATCTTGATAAAAAGGCACACATTTCTTCCCTTGATAGTTCTTTATCAGGCATAAATTTACCGTCGCCAAAGCCACTTGCTATTTTATTTTTATAAGCCCAATCAATATATGGTGAATAATACTTGTTTGCATTAATATCGTTAAAGACCTTGTCCTTATACTTACTTGCATCTACATTTGCAAGCCTGCCAAGTATAGTTACAAACTCAGCCCTTGTTAGACTTTTTTCTGGCATAAAGTTATCTAAGTCAGCTATATCTTTAAAATAATTTTTTTCCACTGCAGAGATAATAGCCTTCTTTGCCCAGTGATTTTCAATATCCTTTGGATACGAATTATAAGATGAGAAGATACTTTTACTTGTATTTTTGTCATTAGATTCTGTCACAAGCTTACTTGCCTTTTCGTGACTTCTCCTTCTAAAAATACCAGTATTCCAGTTGTTTCCACTTTCAGAAGAACTATCAGATGGCTTATTATTATCTTGTGGTCTAGTTTCATCAGATGGCTTATTATTATCTTGCGGTCTAGTTTCATCAGATGGCTTATTGTTTTCATGTGATATTTCTTTGTCCATATCTTTCCAAGAAGCTGTAATAGTTATATCTGAAGCAACTTCAATTTTATCTCCTGGCTTCTTCTTATCCCTATTACCAGATACTATCCAACCATCAAAAACTTTTCCTTCAGGTGAAGTGAAGGTATTTTGTGGCAAGATTATTTCTTCCTTATCTCCAACATTAATACCTTCTATCCTTCCACTTCCACCATTGTTTTCAAATTCAACCCTGTGTGTAGTTTGTCTAACTTCTTCAAAGTTTGGAGTGATTTCAATGTCCTCTTGACTTATAAAGATATGTCCTGGTTTTTGATTTACCCCTCTGACATTCCATCCTATGAATTTTTTACCCTTTTCTTCAGGTCCAGTAAATTCCGGAAGTACAAAATCTTCGCCTTCTTTTACAAGTTGATCTTTTCCATTAACCTTTACATTTATCTTCTTGTTTTCTACGTCAGTAATTGTATCTGAATCTAGGTCTATAGAATAAATTTTTACACTTGTATTCTTTGCATAGTCACTTGCACTTACTTTTACTTCAACTTTTCCATCAATGGCATAAGCTTCAAGATTTTTAGTTGAATCAAAGTCTTTACCATTTACATAAATTTTACTACTTTCCACACGTCCTGCTTTGTCGCCATCTCTCTTGTCAGAAATATTTAGATAATAAGTTTTGTCCTTAGCCTTTAACAAAATGTCATTTCCACTAATTTCATCTTTAGACAATTTTATGTCTGGTTTAACGCTGTCTAAATAAATCCTATATTGTGATAAGATTCCTTTTTGTGGACCATTTAATTTATAGTCCTTAGCAGACCAATCCATTACATCATTGTCCCTTACATCAAAGGTAACTTCAAAATCCTTTGAGTTGTCAGATTTCAAATCGCCATAAATTAAATATTGGTCTACCATTGATTCATTTATTCTAAGATGCCAGTTGAATCCACCCTTATCTCCAATCCTTCCTCTTAGGGTATGTGGACTCTTCCTAACATAAAGTTCTCCTTTTCCTCCATCACTGTAAGGATTAAATGTATCTGGGTCCATATCTAATTGAACTCCATCCCTATCGATGTAAAGACACTTGCCCATTTCTTCAACTAAGTTTTCTTCTTTAATCTTTCCACTGTCATCTAGCTTGTAAATTTCATATCTAATTACATTAAAGCCATCAAGACCCCTGATAAGTGCATCAACAGTCTTTACATCGTCATCATTATTTATGAAATCTTTCCTATAGTTAGCGTCTAAGCCTGTCTTACCTGGATTTCTGGATATAATCCTTACTCCATAGCCCTTGCTAATTTTAAGTTCATCTTTTACTTCATAGTAAGTTTTTCCATTTTCATCCTTTTTCTCTTTAAGCTCGCCACCTAGTTCAGCTTTTCCAAGTTCAATAATACTTTTTTGTGAAGTTAAAAGTTTTGCCTTTTGCTTTTTCTCTACGCTATCATTTATTTCCTTTGGCATCCTGAGGAAAATGCTCTCGCTTCTCTCATTTCCATCTACTACATATAATTCAATGTCTCCCTTGTAGTCAATTCCCTTATTGTTGTCAACATCATCCTTATTTCCCCATAGATTGAACTTGAAAGAGTGAGTTTTTACATCATAAGAACCAGGAACCTTCTTTAGTTCTTCTCTCTTATCAGTAGTCTTTGCCATTCTTGTAGATCTAAAATAAATTTTTGCATCAGGAGATACATTTTTTACGTATCCACTTAAGTCAAAGCCTCCCCTTTCGTCAGGTACAATCTTTCCAACATAACCCATAGCCTTTAATGCTGCAAGATCCTTATCCTTAAACTCCATTGGATCGCCATTAGAATATTTAGAAGGAATTCCATATTCATCTACTGAATTAATATCTCCATAATCGTAGTCAGTACTTGTATCTCCAGTAAATTCGTTGGTAGTCACTGTTTCTTTTGGTTTTATAATTCTCTTTGTATCCTCTTCAGAAAGTGGCTTTACATAAGAGTTATCGTAAAGGACTACTGCAGGTTTTTCACTAATATTTTCTCTATTATTCTTTTCTAGGTCTTTCTCATCCTTGTCTTTTTTGTCATCTTTAATTTCTACATTCTTAAGTTTAGACGCATCAATTTCCCCAAGCTTAGTATTTTCATCGTCTTCCAAGTAGTAGGCAAGCTTACCATCCTTAACTTCCTTATCAAACTTAACCCTATAAAGCTTAGTGAAGTTTGATGCCCCATCAAGTGCAGCCACCTCTAAAGTTTTACCAGGAAGATTTTTATTTGCTCCAAGAATCTTGTAAACAGAATTTCCTTCCTCGTCTATTTCAAAACTTCCATACTTGTCAACTTTTCCAGTATTTACCACCTTTAAATTCTCTTGGATTTCTCCGTATTCATCGACAAAGGCTGCTCCTGCAAACCAAACTTTATTATTTACTTCATTAAATTCAGCTGGCGTCTTTTCTTGATCCCTTTGGAATAAAGTCTTACTGTGATCATTTTGAACATGATAAGTATCTTTAACCTTTAATATAATTTCATCAGGATTTTCTGCATTCAAGCTGATAATTTGAGGTGGAGTCCTATCAATTTTTACAGGAATATAAGAAACTTGATAAGGATATTTTGGAGAAAGCCTGTATTGGAATTTGTAATAGTACTGACCCTCTGCAATTGGATCGAATTTTCCTTCAAAATAATTTGGATCAGTTTTATCTTCTGCATGAGGATTATAAATTAATCCGTCCCATCTCAAATCTCCATAGACTTTTAATTTTGAAGACTTAATACCCTTAGCATCACTTCTCTTAGAATTTAAAATTCCCTTTATAAAATGATCCACTGTAATTACCTTAAGGTCTTTTTGATTCTTTTCATCATTAGTATTTACAATGGAAATTTTGCAATCAGAAGCTGATCTTAATATCAATGGACTAGGAGTAAGTCCCCTGTCAATTTCATTTTTAGAAATAATTTTACTATCACCTGTGGAACTCATTGTAAAATCTTGAGAATTGTTAAAAGCAAATAATTCAGGGTCTTGGTCTAGAGTCTTATTTTCATTCTCTCTATTTTGAATTACACCAGCTGGTTTAAATAAATCTATTCCATGTTCACCACCACGGCCCTTGTTTAAAGTGCCAGGAATTTTAGGATTTCCTTCATCATCATAACCTACAATCCCCTTAGATCTAGAACCATCTTCCCATGCCCACTTGTCTACAATAGGCTCCTTATTCCAATCTCCTGCAAAGCCCATTACTGGCATTGAAAGTGAAGGTTGTGGATCTTTTACATTCTCCTTCTCTTCCTTAGATTCAAAATTAATAAAGGCTTCAACAAACTTATCCTTATCCTTTGCCTCTCCAACATTAAGAGTAGCACCTAAGTTAAAAGAACCCCTTGCAGGAATTGTAATTTCATCTTGTGCAAAACTTATACTTGCTCCCTTAACTTCTGTAGGGTGGATCTCTGCAATATTTTGGATACCATCCTTACTTTTTTCATCCTTATATTGCTCATCTAATTTTTTCTTATTAACTTCTCCATCAGTAGTTACCTTTGATGAAGAAACTTTAACAGTAATATCCCTGTCAGAAGGATTGTCTATATTTATAGTAAAGTCTTTTTTGTCAGACTTTATTTCTTTAAGAGAAACTGCTCCATAGGAGTTCATTTCTCCAAGTGAATCTTCCACCTTATATGACACAATTAAATTATTTTTCAATGCCCTCTCAACATTAATAAGACCCGATCCCTGTTGTCTTGGAGATGCAAATAGATAATTGCCCTTGCCGTCATCGGTTGTTGGATCAATCATTGGTCTAGAAGTATTCTGAAGCATTATTTTAGTAAGAGAAGTTATATCAATTCCCCTGGCCTTAATAACCGGTTCCTTGACAAGCTCCTTCACCCTTGGCCTAATCAAGACAGTAGAAGCAGAAACAACAGGAGTCGCCATAGATGTTCCCGACATATATTGATAAGTATCAACACCATTTATCTTATTCAAAGTTGAATAAATATTCTTACCTGGAGCAGATACATCTGGCTTTAACATCAAATCTATTCTAGGACCCCAAGAAGTAGAACCAGCTGGCACATTAGTATCTTCCCATGCAATCTTATGATCCAAGAATTTTATACTAAGCTCTTTTTCCTCTCCAACCTTAGGTTTTTTAGAATTATACTTCTCCATATCAATTCTATAGTCAGAGTTCTTTGCCTTGAAATCTTCTTTTTCATCAGGAGTTCTGCCGCAAATCATATCCCAGATTAACTTTCCATCCATACCTGATACAGAGAAAACGGGAACTCTTGTATTTTCATCTTCTTCATATCCCATTGCAGGAATATTTTCCCAATCATCTCTGTTGTAATAGGAAACTGTATTAACTACAACTACGCCCCTTGCTCCCTTATCAAATACCTTTTTAAAAGAGTATTTTAAGTCCTTGGTATAGATCCTATCCATTACAACAATCTTATCTTTTAGATCCTTACCAGCAATATCTTCATCTTGGCATTGTCCCAAATATATGAACTTGTACTTATCTTGTTTGAAAGTTCCCTTATCGAAGAAAGCACCAATTTGTGAATACCTAAAATCCTTGCCTCCAATATTTACGCCTTCATATTCAATTTTTGTATTTCTAGAAGAAGCAACGGCTATTGCATCTTCATGAGCAGCAGTTCTTGTTACATTGCCAGTATCAGTCATCTTTAAAGCATTATTCGCATACCTGTCCCACGACGAACTAGAAGATGAAGTTGCATAATTACCTGTCGCTACACAAATAGGAATTCCAGCCTTTCTCAAAGACCTAATAGCTTGCCAGTACTTTTCTCCAGCCAAACCAGTTCCCGTGAAGCCAGAAGAAACAGAAATAACATCAACATCATGTTTTATACAGTCTTCAAAGGCGTGAAACATAGTTTCATCACCAGCAAATCCATCGCTTGCATCTGAATACATCTTGTAAGAAAAAAGTTGAGCATTAGGAGCAATACCCCTTATTCCCTTATGGGCCTTAATATCTTCATCTTTGTCATTAGCAGCCAAAATCCCAGCAATGTGCATTCCATGTGGGTCATGATAATCTGAACCATCATCATACTTCTCTGTTGTTATCTTGCCACCATTTAAGTAATTAAAAGAATGTGGTACCTTATCAGAAAGCCAAAACTCCTTATCAGAACCCTTTAGATCATTCTTTTTTAACTTTAGAGAACCTTTAGCATCTTCATCAATACGCATAGCCTTATGACTTGCATCCATACCAGTATCAATGTTGGCAATAATCATCCCTCTACCATCATAGTTCTTGCCAAGATTTGCATTAATCGCATTTAAACTTTTTAGATAATCACTTGCCTTGTCGACACCAACAAGTTTTCTTGCATTTTCCATAAGAGGAACTAACTTGCCAGCCCTTTCAACATCCTTTACACCCTTTATGCTCTTTAACTTGTCAAGCACTTCGGGATATGCTTCAACAGAAACAGCCTTGAACAAAATATTATATTCATAAAGAACTTTTACATCCTTAATTTCTTTTAAACTTTGTATAACTTGATCCTTATTTGCTTTATCATCAAACTCTACAAAGTAAACTACCTTTTCCCTCTTAACCTTTAGGCAAGTTTCATCTTTTTCAAATTCTTCAAGAATTTTACTTTTCTTGAAATTCATTTCCTTTTGACTTCTTACAAGTCTTTCAGTCTCGCTTAAAGGCTTATTAATATTATTGCCTTCAGCAAAAACGCCATTAAAAGAACTCATTACAAAAATTAAAGATAAACCTAACGAAGAATATCTTTTTAAATTTTTATTCATATTACCTCCAAATATTTTAACAATAATACTTATCATTAGTGACAAGCTTTTATATTTTAACAAATTATCTTTTGAATTTATATACCAAAATACAATAATTTTTCAATTGATATCACGATCAGAAAAATTTAAAAATATTACTGGCTTTTTTCTTATGTAAATGACTGAAATAGGGCAATCTAACTCCTTTTAAATTTGTTATTCTTTTTCAGGATTTTATCGTAATTTATATAAAACTAGACTATATTTAAAAACAAAATAAAAACAATAAATTAAACTTGTAAGCGATAGAAATTAACTAACCAAATCGAAAACATACTAAGAAAAGCTATGAAAACTCATAGCTTTTTTTCTTGGCTAAGACTTGATCAAATTTCTGCAAGAAATTTAGATAAATCTGCCTTCCTTGGATAAGATTGTTCATTCATAAACAAGAAAATTTTATAAGGCCTTCAAGAGACTTGCCAAACAAATTAAAATTAGTCAAAAAATAAAAAAATCTCTTCTACCAAGATTTCTTATACAAAGTGAAAACCTTTTGATATATACTATTTAACAAAGATATAAACTTTTCTGGCTAGCTTAGTAAAGCAAAATTTATATCTTTGACTTATCATTATAAATTTTAAAATCGAAAGGAGAAAATTATGAGCAAAAAAGATTTAACAAAATTCAAAACCCCACACACTTATGCAATTATTTTTGTTGTAGTTCTTATCTGTTGGGGCCTAACATTTTTAATCCCAGCTGGTAAATTCTCAACTCACGAAGTTGAATACGAAAATGCCTCTGGCGAAATTGACACGAGAACAGTTCTGCAAACTGAAACCTTTAGGTACATGCACCCACTTAACAAGGACTTCTTAGCAGCAAATCTTGAAAAATTATACCAAGACAAGCCTGTCTTAGAGGAAAATGACGTAGACCAAGAGGCCTTTGGAGAACTTTTAAAGACTCCAGCAGACAATTGGGACCAAGGAGCTCTTGACAAGGTAGGCTTGACAGATGATGTACTCTACAGACTTTATGGGGACAATTTTTATGACAAGTCTGTCAACCTCAACAAGACTGCAAAAATTTGGGGAACAGATGACTTTAATGGCTTTGGTTTCCTCAACTACCTCTTCGAAGGTCTTGTATCAGGAGACAAATACGGATCAGCAGTTGGTATTGTTGCCCTTCTTTTAGTTGTTGGTGGAGCCTTTGGTATCATCATGTCAACTGGCGCCATTGATGCAGGCATCTACGCCGTAATCAACAAGACAAAGGGTCTTGAAAAATTTGCAATTCCAATTTTATTCTACCTCTTCTCCCTTGGTGGAGCTACCTTTGGCATGAGTGAGGAAGTCATCCCCTTCTCCATGGTCATGGTTCCCTTTGTAATTGCCCTTGGCTACGACTCCATTGTTGCAGTTACAGTTACCTTCGTTGCATCACAACTAGGCAACGCAGTTTCATGGATGAGTCCCTTCTCAGTTGCCATTGCCCAAGGTATAGCTGGCATACCAGTTTTATCTGGTGCAGGCTTTAGACTTGCCTGCTGGGTTATCGTAACAGGACTTGGTGCAGCCTACACAATGGTCTATGCAGAAAGAATTCGCAAGAACCCAAGCCACTCAGTAGTATATGAAACAGACAACAAATTTAGAGAAAAATTGGCAGAAGACGACTCAGCCCAAGAATTTAAACTTGGTCACAAGATCATCCTACTTGAAATGCTAGCAGTCTTAGTTTGGATTGTTTGGGGAGTTATGAAACAAGGTTACTACATCCCAGAAATCGCATCCCAATTCTTTGTAATGGGTCTAGTGGCAGGTCTTACAGCAGTAATCTTCAAGCTAAACAATATGACAATTAACGACATGGCTTCCTGCTTCCAATCAGGTGCAGCAGACCTAGCAGGCACTGCAGTTGTTGTAGGTATGGCAAAGGGTATTCTAATTGTACTTGGTGGCAGTGATGCAAATTCTTTCTCAGCCCTAAACACAATCCTTTACTCCATGGGCAATGCCTTCGCAGGAGTTCCAAAGGCTCTAGCAGCAATTGGCATGTATCTATTCCAATCATTATTCAACCTAGTAGTTACATCCAACTCAGGACAAGCAGCATTGACAATGCCTATCATGGCACCTCTTGCTGACCTCGTTGGTCTGTCAAGACAAATCGCAGTCCTCGCCTACCAAATGGGTGCTGGCTTCATGGATGCCTTTACACCAGTATCAGCAAGTTTAATTGGTGTCCTTGGTGTTGCAGGTATCGACTGGTCCAAGTGGGCAAAATTCCAAATCAAGATGCAAGCCTTCTTCTTCCTACTTGGGTCAATAATCCTAATTATTGCAGTAATGATTAATTTCCAATAGGAAGTGATAAGATGATAAAACTTATAAAAAATGTAAAAGTTTATAGCCCCGACTTCTTAGGGACAAAGGACGTCCTAATCCTTGGCGACAAGCTTGCAGGCATAGAAGACGAAATAAAGCTAAATGTTTCCTGCATGGAAGTAGAAGAAATTGACGGGAGTGAAAAAATTTTAACACCAGGCTTTATCGACTCCCACGTTCACATACTTGGTGGCGGCGGAGAAGGTGGCTTCAAGACAAGAACACCTGAAATCACACTTACAACCTTAACAAAGGCTGGTGTTACAACAGTAGTTGGTACCCTTGGCACAGATGGACTGGCAAGAGATACCTCAGCCCTCCTTGCCAAGGCAAGAGGCCTTGAAGAAGAAGGAATCACTTCCTACATCTACACAGGAGCCTATCAAGTTCCAACCCCAACCCTAACAGGCGACGTCATGAAGGACATCATGTCAATAGATAAGATCATCGGCGCAGGGGAAATCGCCCTCTCCGACCATAGGTCTTCACAACCGACCTTCGAAGAATTTATAAGACTTGCTGCCAATGTAAGAGTTGCTGGAATGCTATCTGGCAAGGCTGGCATAATAAACATCCACATGGGCGACGGCAAGTCCAACCTGGCCTACCTCAACCGAGCAGTAGACGAAACAGAAATACCAATTTCACAATTTTTGCCAACCCACTGTGGCAGAAACTCAGAACTCTTTGAAGAAAGTATCAAGTATTTAAAACGTGGTGGCTACTGTGACTTCACTGGTGCAGACGACCCTGACCTCTGGGAAAAAGAATATGGCGAAGTGAGAATCTCCAAGGCCCTAAAACGCATTATCGACGAAAAAATCTGCCTAGACAACTTCACCTTCACATCAGACGGACAAGGCAGCTTCCCAATGTTCAACGAAAAGAACGAATACGTTGGACTAGGCATTGGCAAGTCATCTTGCCTAATAGAAGCCATAAGAGAATGTGTCTTTAAAGAAGAAATCCCACCAGAAATCGCCCTAAGAGGTCTGACAACAAACCCAGCCAAAATATTGTCCCTAAAGACTAAGGGCTCAATCAAAGTTGGCTATGACGCAGACATCAACATACTAGATGAAAAAACTCTAGAAATAGAAACAGTAATCGCCCAAGGCAAGGTCATGGTAAGAAATAAAAAACCAGAAGTCCTAGGAACTTTTGAAAATATTTAAAAATAAAACGTGCAGCTAATGTGTTCACCACACTAAGCTTGCACGTTTTTTTATTTCAAGATATCCGACTCACTCGACAATGCTCCCTATTCGGTCGCACCGTCTTCCTTCGCTGGATAAGATTTTTCATCAACTCATGCATCGCTAAAGCTCGCATTGGCTAAGACTTGATCAAATTTCTGCAAGAAATTTTGATAAGTCTGCCCGCAGATTTTTGCTTGTCAAAAATCTGTGTTCCTTTATTCTCACCACAAAACCAGAAAAACAGAGACTCGGCTCTGTTTTTCCTATCATTAAAAAAGAGCCTGGCAACACCCAGACTCTCATCCTAACTACTCTTATCTTCTCCTAGACCTTCTCTTTGAAGACCTAATATAGCCCACCATTCTAATAAAAACAAGGACCATGGCAAGCCAACCAATAATTGTAACTAGATAAATCACATATTTTAAATAATTAACTTCTGTCTTCTCTTCCACCACTGGTTTCATGTCAGCCTTCTTTTCTTCAACCCTCTCGGCATTAATTAGTAGCCTCTTAGGTCTTGGCGGCCTCTTAGGATGACAAGTTAAAAGTGTCACCATGTCCTTGCCTGCCACTGGAAGTATGGACTCCCAGTCGGAAGGAGAAATTATATCAGTCCCAGTGACCCTGTACTCAAGAAGACCTGTGCGACCGTCAATGAAGATCTCATCGCCAACTTCAAGCTTGTCAACATTGTAAAACATGAGGTCCCCCCACCAGCCCCTGTGGCCGGCTATGACAGACCTAGTTGACATCCCACCAAGGGGAAGACTTGTCCCCTCAACTTGAGCAACACCCCAGTCAAGATGGTCATAAGTTGCATCGAGATAAATTGGCTTCTTCATATCAAGCTTAGGGATAATGAGATAGGCAAAGACCTCGTCCTTGTCAATCCCCTTGATGTCATAAGCACCCACATAGTCCTCATTGTCAAAGGGGTCAATAATATTGCTGTCCCCCTTGATAACCTTCTTGTTGTAGTCAATCAAATCATCAGTAACTTGACTATCCCTTGCCTTAAAGGAAGCATAATTCTTATTTGCCATTAACTCCCTATAAGACATAGAAGTAAAGGCAAGTAGGGGCATAAAAATCCCCAACAAGATAAATAAATATCCAATTATGACCCTTGTCTTAGCCTTCATAACGTCTCCTCCTGCGTCTTCTTAGGTAAATTAACAAAATAAGAATAAGAAGAAGTAAAACAAAACCAGGCACAATAAAGTCCTTGTAGTTAAACTTAGCCTTCTTTTCAGCCTCATCCTTGTCCTCTGGTACATAAGGAATCCTGTGACCACGCACAAGCAGCCTGTGAGAATTAATCATATAAGGCGTACAAGTTAGTAGAGTCATATAATCCTTCCCCTCAACAACTAGGACAGGATCAAAATTCCACGGCTCAATAACGAGAATTTGGTCCACCTGATAGGCGAGAGTTTCCTTGACGTTAGTGTAGTAGAAAACATCTCCCACTTCCATCTTGTCAAGGTCCCTAAAGAGCTTGACCTGTGGAAGTCCCCTGTGGGCAGTTATAACAGAGTGGGTAGACTTGCCCCCAATAGGAAGTGAAGTCCCCTCCAAGTGACCACAAGCATGTTGAAGAACATCTTCAGAAGTACCGGCATAAACTGGAATTTGTTGGTTGATTTTTGGTATGTCAATGTAACCAATCTTCTCCCTTGCCTCCAGCATACGGGCATAATTTTCCACACCCTTCTTCTCCCTTTCAGTGTAAGGGTCAGCAAGCTTTGAGGGGTCAAGAGTTTCATTGTAAGCACGAGCCAGGTCAATCCTCTCGTCAATCTCAGCCTGACTCATCTCATCAACAGCTTCCTTAAAGTCCACGATTTGGTTGTTGTTCTCCACAGTGTAATACCAGTTGGAGAAAATAGGATAAGTTGCAATCAAAAAGCCAGCAATAAATAGAAGAATAATCTTCCAATTCCTTTTAAACTTCTTCATCATGGCCCTTGCCCCTCTCCTTGTCACTTGCCTTATCACTTGAATAATTATTTAAATTATTATTTAAATTCCCACTAGAATTCTCATTCACATTCTCTTGAGCCTTCATCTTTGCCATCTCAATATTTTTTAACCTATCAGCTTCCCTCTTGGCAGCCTTCTTCTTCCTTCTCCTATCAAGAATAAACCTCAATAAGATAATTATAGCAAAAATTAAGAGAATGATAAGTCTTTTATCAATATCCAAGTTCTTGCCAACATCTTCCCTTACCTTGTCGTCCTCTTCAGGCACATAAGGGACCCTGTGACCACGCACAATAAGTCTGTGAGTGTTAATCATAATCGGCGTACAAGTAAGAAGAGTTGCATAGTCCTTGCCTGGCACCACAAGAAGTTGCGAAAAGTCAGAAGGATCAATGACATCAATGTGGTCCACTTGGTAGGCCAAGACACCACCAATGTAGTTGATGTAAAACTTGTCCCCCATCTCCACCTTTTGCAAATCTGTAAAGAGCCTTGCAGAAGGCAGACCAGAGTGAGCAGTGATAACAGTGTGAGATGACTCACCCCCAATAGGAAGTGAAGTCCCCTCCAAGTGGCCGCATCCCTTTTGCAAAATTTCCTCATTAGTCCCAGCATAAATAGGCAGGTCCACATCAATAGAAGGAATCTCAATAGTACCAATCTTAGTCCTAAGCTCTAGCATCTGAGCATAATTGTCAAAGGCCCTCTTCTTCTCCTCTTCACTGTAAGGATCCTTTGGCGTAACATTACCCAGATTGTCATTATAAATCTGAGCCAGCCTTAACCTTCTTTGGATTTCCTCTTCACTCAAGAGGTCTCTTGCTTCCTTATAGTCGGCAACTTGGTTGTTGGCTTCAATCCTATAATACCAATTAGATATGAGGGGATAAGAAAGGATAGCCAGCCCCAAAATAAAAATAAAAATAAATAACTTATTAGATTTTTTCTTTTTCTTACTCATCTATTCACCCATAAAAAAGAGGCTCCCAAGGAGCCCCTCTTAATTCTTGTCCTTGATCATAAACCTACCTAACCCAATCATAATTGCCCCTGCAACAACAAGCACAATAAGGGTAATATCCCCAGTCTTTGGAATAGGTGGCTTAGTAGTATTTTCTATAATTAGGACTTTTTCAAAAGAATTGTCATTAATCTCAAATTTTAAAGAACCCTGACTTGCCATCAGGACCAGACTTCAAAACAAGGTCCTTGCCATCCCTTTGGACCCTTTGGTCCTTACCATCCACTCTTTGTGTGATGACAAACTCAGCACCACTAAGGCCCACATCTCTCTTCTCATTAGTCTTGTAGAAATTATAAGACCCAAGCTTCTTCTTGTTAAGGACACTTAGCTTAGCAGCTTGGCCCTCAAAAATAACAAACTGACTCTTCTCATTAACAATCTCATAACCCTTAGGTGCTTCCACTTCCTTGAAGAAGTAGACACCAGGTTCAAGATCCCTTATGACAATAAAACCATTCTTGTCAGTCTCAAAGACCTCCTCAGTCCCCTTAGGGTCCATAGTAAAGGCCCTTGTCTTCACCACATTCCCATCCTCATCAAGAAGTTGGAACTTAGCGCCAACAAGACCCCTTCCTTCGTCACTGTACTTAAAGAGACGAACAGAATTAGGTGGAGTCGGTGGCTCATGAGGTGGCTTTTCTGGAGGTGGAAACTCTGGTGGTGGAGGTGGCGGAGGTGGCGGAGTCTTTCTCTCGCCCCACTTGACCTTCACAATATTAGTCTCAGCTGGATTAAAAACAGCAGACTCAATGAACTTCTTCCTGTCCTTGCCCCCTAGCTCCCTCATATAATAAGTGCCAGGCTCAAGACTTAAGACAGACTTATAATCATTAGCTTCCTTAGGATTTAAAATCCACTTGTCAGCCTTATTTACAAGTTGTTTGTCAAGTTCTTCCCCACTAAGTTTATCCAAGATTGCCACAAGATTAGTCTTATCCATCTTAGTGTCAATAAAATTCTCATTAATCTTCCATATGCCCAGAGTCCTACCCTCCAAGTCTTCACGAGTCAGATCCTCTCTGGTGTGAATTTCGATGGTAACAGATGATGCTCCCAAAACATTAAGAGGTAGGAAGACCATAGTTACCATCATGTATAAAATTATCAAATCTTTAATTCTCTTCTTCATCTCTACCCCTCTATCATAATATGTAGAGGAAGGGGTCGCCCCCTCCCATAGATTTAAATAATTAAACCTTAATTGAGATCGGAATCTCAAAATAATTTACCTAATAAGATTAAGCTTCTTCTCTGTTTTTCTTCATAGCAATAACAGCGCCAGCCATTAGAGAAATACCAACAACAGTGAATAGAACAGTACCCATACCACCAGTTTGTGGGATTGAAACTTTCTTGTTGTCTACTCTTTGAGCTTGTGCTCCCTTATCTTCTTTTAAGTTATTATCAGATGCATATGTTACACCATCTTTGTGACTATCGTAAGTTCCTGGTCCTACATTGAATGGTTCTTCTTCAGTTTTCTTCGCATATCCTTGAGGAGCATTAGTTTCCACTAATTTGTAGTCTCCTTTTTCAAGACCAGTAACCTCAAACTTACCTTGATTATCAGAAACAAGTTTTACAACATTGGCTGCTTCTTTATCATTAACCCATTCATAAGCATTTTTAGCTTTTTTAAAGGCTTTTTCATATCCTTCATATAGTGATTGTATTTCAGCTTTTGCCGCGTCTTTACCAGTTACTGATTTTCCATTTATTGTAGCTGTAACTTGATCTTCTGTTTTGTCTGATTGAGCCTTTACAGCATCATTCCATGCCTTTATAGCATTGTCATAATTTGTTTTAGCAGTAGTTAAAGCTGTTTTTTCTTCCGATGTCATCGCACTATCTTTAAGAGCTAAGAATTTACCATCAGAATTTTTAACTACGAATTCTGCTCCTTGAAGTCTTTCGCCAGTAATAGCGTCAGCCTTTACGAATCTCTTACCATAGTTAACAACCTTTGGTTCTTTTGGGTCAAGTGGCTTTGGATTATCAGTGTCTTTATCGTTTTGAATTGTAACATTTCCTTCTGTAGCTGTTATTGTTTCATTATAACCAGCAACACGTTCAGAGATTTTCCATCCAGTTCCTTCTAAGCCTTTGAATGTACCTGCATAAGCACCAGTAATTTCAAATGTAATTCCATTTCCTAAATCAATAGTTCCACTTGTTTTATTACCATCAAGCATAACTGCTGCTGTTTTAGTTCCGTTAGAAACTGTATATACTACTTGAACATCTTTAGTTGTATTATCTGACCAGTTTTTAGTAACTTTAAGTTCACCATTTTGTGGCGTTACTGGAGTTGGTTCTTTTTCTTTCTTTGGATTGTTAGAGTATTCTAACTTAATATCGTTCTTTTCAGGAATATCATGTACTGCATTCTTGTTTACTGTTGCTGAATAAGTTAATGTAAATTCAACTGCTACACCTTCACCAGTTTCAGGATGTGTTTCTGCGTTTACTTTTTTAAGACCATCTTTTGTTAGAGATAGAGTGAATCCTCTGTCATCAACTGTTAGTTTGTAATCAGTATCTGCAGTTAATGTTATATCTTTTGCTGTTCCAGTTTTACCTTCAGCAATAACTGTTGTAGCTTTAATAGTTACACTCTTATTTTTATCTTCTTTATTTATTTTAAATGTAAGACCATTGGACATTGTATCCTTCCAGTTAAGTGTTTGATATTTTGATCCAGCATCTACTTTAGTCTTAACTTCATATGGAACTTCTTTACCAAGTTCAGCTGTTACAGTTGCTTTTTCTTTTTGATAATTATCGTAATTTGCGCCAACATTATTGTTTGAATTTTTATCTTCGATTGATGTTAAACCATGTTCTTTTGCAAAGTTCTTGTCGATTTCTGGCATTTCTTCAGTATTCTTTGGATAAACGTGAGCGTGTTCAATTACTCCATCTTCATTTACAAGTGGAAGAGTGATTTTTACTGGAACAGCCTTCTTACCAGCTAAAAGTTCACCCTTAGCACCTTTGTAAGTTGAAAGTTCAACAATTTCTTCAATTGTGTATTCAGTTTTTTCTTGAGTAATACCTGCTACATCAAGTTCAAGTCCATTTTCAGTTGTTTCTCCACCTAATACATTAGTTTTAAAATCTTTGTCTTTAATGTCTTGATTAGTTAGAGCTTTCCCATCTTTTCCGATGTATTGTCCCTCTTTGTTTTTAACAGCAAAGAATACACCAGCAATAGGTTTAGACTCAGCACCGAAATATTTATCTATTTCTTTAATTTGATTACCTTTATATTCTGTACCATCTAAACCTTTAGTTCCTGGAAAAATATTTTTTCCTGCTTTGTCTTTAGCATTTAAGTTTTTTTCTGTCTGTAAGATTTTGTGTAATGTAATCTTACTTGTTTTTTTAGTTTCTGCCTTAGCATCACCTTCAGCCGCTAGTGCTGATAGTGGAGAAAATACTCCCACTAGCATCACTAATGCCATGATTAGTGATAGAATTTTTTTCTTGTTCATAATATAACTCCTTATTATAAATTTTTTATAAGAATTTACTGCATAACCAACAGTAAATTATTACCTTAACTTATCTTGCCCTCGGGCAATTATTTTTGTCTTAGACTAGCCTAGTCCCTCAGGACCAAACCCCTAAAACATAAACCCTTTCAGGTCATCTTAATAAGTCTTAAAGCCTTCCATCCGCCTGCCCCTTGAGCCTGCGTTATGTCTTCGCTTCATCCTTATTATTTGTCGCCTTCCTCTTGGAAGACTTGCCTTTGGCGCTTGCTTCCTTATAGAAGCTTGCCCCTCGGCTCCTTCCTCGTCAACCTCATTAGTCCTTCAATGAGAATCAACTAGGTCTCTGGCAACGCCAGACTTAATGTATGAATGAGAGAGTGTCGTGAGTGGCCCATCCCCAGGGGCGAGCCAACTCGGCTTCCCTCCACACTCCCTATTCATTTGTTAACATTGATTTTGACTTGCACAACAAGCACTTTACGGAGGGTGCCTCTTCTTGTCTGTAATCTTAATCATCATAAGACACACCCCTCTTCCTGCTGTAAACATAAGCCGCCGCACTCATAAGCATAAGCCCCGCAAGAGTAAAGATCAACGTACCCATACCACCAGTGTGAGGATATTCCGCCTTACGGTTTTCCACTTGGATAGGGTCTTTTTGGTCATGGTCTGCATAGGCAGGCTTACCTTCTGCTATAGTTTTTACATCTAGTTTGTCACTTACTGAGTCATCAATTCCTGAGTTAAATACAAGTTCAAATAGTTGGTCTACTTTGCCACTTGTGTTATTGTCATCAAGCTTACCAGTGAATTCCATTACTATTGAATCTGTTGTTTCGATTGGCTTGTCAGTAGTTGTTTCTATTCCAAGCATATCTTTTAGTCCATATCTTGAACCTGTGATATTGCCAGCTGTTGTAAAGGAAATTGCATCAACTTTCCTGTAGTCATCTTTTGTTAATTTATCAAGTGTCTTTTTGCCGTCTTTCTTAAGAATGGCTACGTTGACCAATCCACCAATACCAAAGTCTTTTTTTAGAGCTTCTTTGTATTTTGGTGTAATCTTCCAGTCATTTTCCTTGATACGGATATATGATTGGTAAGATGGAATTGTCATAGACTCGTGGTTAGGGTTAATAACAATTCTTTGTTTGAATGTTTTCTTATCCTTATCCACTGATAGGATTTCACTTGAAATTTGTCCCTTAGTAGATGTCCTATGACTAGCCTTTAATGGATCCTTTTCAAGAGTTTGAACCTTACCATTTTCAAGCTTGAATTCTCTAATGTTGCCAGGAATCTTAGAATAATTATCTGGCGCCTTGGTTTCCACTAGGGCATAGTAACCATCTTTCGATATTGGCAACTTGAACTTACCATTTTCACCAGAAGTAGCTGTCATGGTTACTTCTTTCTCTTCACCATCTACAGTCTTTTTAACCTTAAGAGCTTTATAGTCTGCTTTTTCAGTTTCCTTGTAATGAACTTCAAATTCAGCACCTTCAAGTTTCTTAGACTTATCGTTTCCATCAACTTTTTCGAATTCAATTTCCTTGTAGTTGATTACATTTATTGGTTCTTTACTTACAGGTTCTGTAACTGTTTCAGTGTTTTCTTTGCCTATAATCGCATTTGCTGCCGAGCTTGCCACAGCTCCGAATTTTGCTATCATAGATTGTGGCTTTTCTGATGGCTTTTCCTTGACAACTTGTCTTGTGATTACACCATCTTCGCCTACGGTAAATTCTTGGATATGTCCCTCTATCTTAGCGTAGCCTGTTGGGGCATCAGTTTCTATTAGGGCATATTTACCAGCTTCAAGTTTTTCATACTTGATTAAGCCGTCTTGGTCAGGAGTTCTTTCTGAACCTTGAACTTCTATCCAGTTTTTACCGTCACTTGTTTTTTCATAATATTTAACAAGTTTGAACTTAGCTCCTGGTAAGATTTTACCTTCTTGGTCAATCTTCTTGAAGATTATTTCATTCTTAGGGTTGATTGCATCTATTTCAAGCTTAGCACTTGCTGTTGTTTTGTTTTCAAACATACGAATGCCATTTGTTCTCTCTACATAATATCCCACGTTATAGCCTATAAGGTTTCCATAATAGTCTTTAACTAGAATTTTATCATAGAGTTGGGCATAAGTGTCATAGGATGCAATGTTATCTCCATTAACCTTACCTGTAACCTTAAGGATTATCGAATTACCATATCCCAAAGCATGAATTGGTATTTCTGCCTCTTCATTAGCTTCCTTTACACCGTAATTACGTGAATTATAGGTTGTGAGGTTATTTGAATTTTCATCTACACCAAAGGATTCTGGCATATCTCTATTTATATACTCATCAGTTGAGTAATAATACTGACCTGTGTTGTAATTATAAGTTACACCATTTTGGTCTAACCTCATTATGTCAAATTTTAGGTTACTAACTTTTTCGCTTGGCTTGTACTTAAATGTTAGATTACCTTGGCTAGATAATCTCTGCCTATTGATATAGAAATATTGGACGAATTCTCCTGTTTCCCTATCAAAGCTTACTATCTTTGATGTCATATTCAAGTCATTATAGATGTTCTTTGCCATATCAAGGTCATAAACTACAGCAATATCATTATACTTAATATCAGAAATATATTTTTTATTTTCTGTATCATATGATCTTATTCCCATTCCAACTTCTTCGTTTTGAGTTGAGTCTTGTACCTTATAACGGTTGATATGGGCTGTGATAGTATTTGCAAATTCTGTCTTGTTGTATTGGTCGGCGTATGATGTGAAGACATAGGTTAGTGTTCCCGCTTCCTTATCATACTTGGCCTTGGCTATTGTTCCCACTCCATCGGCGAACAAGTCAAGGTTTTGAGATTTTTCTTTCAATATACCTTCAAGGTCGATGTTGTCAGTTAGCTTGATTGTAAAGTAGTCGCCAGCTTTTATTGCTGTGTCATCTTTTATCTTGAAAGTATTTTTAAATTCAAGTGCATGACCCTTGTGTGGGTGAATCTTTAAATTTCCTTCCTTTTCTGTTCCATCATTTCCATCTGGTCTTAGAACAGACATTGTTGATGACATTTCAATACTCTTAGAAATATCTCTGTCTCCGACATCACTGTCATTGATGTATGGGTCTAGTCCTACACCACCAACTGTGAATCTCCATTTTTTACCCTTGTTTTGGTAGCCCTTTGGAGCCTTAGTTTCTTCTAATTCGTATTGACCAATTGGAAGTTCATCAAATACAATTTTTCCATCTTGGCCAACTGTCTTAGTATAACTTCCGTCATTCTTATTAGCATCTTCATCGCCTTTTACTTGTCTACTAATTCTAGTTAGCCTAAACTCTGCTCCTGGAAGTAGATGCTTTTCGTCATCGTACTTAGTAAGGGTTACGCTACCTTTTCCTGGAACTTCGTTGATAATCTTACCCATGTTCTTGGCAGTGGCGCTTGTTACATAGTCAACTAGCTTACCTTCTTTTGGAGTAATCTTTGGATCATCTGGAGCATATTGGAAGATACCATTACCTTCGTTGTACTCAAGTGTTACAACCCCTCTACCTGGTGTGATCGTACCTGTTTTACCATCAACGATTTTACCTTGGTAGGCAACTGTGAAGTGAAGCACAGGTTCTTTGATTGGCTTGTAGCCTTCTGGAGCCTTTACTTCCATAAGTCTGTAACGACCTGGTTTTAGTCCTCTGAAACCGAAGTAACCGTTGAAGGCTGATGCTACAGTTGTACCTGGTATGTCTTCGTATTGACCACCTGGTCCACGAACTTGTAGTTTAAATACTGCACCTTCTAGCCTGTTGTTTGTTACCTTTCCACTGTTGATGTCGTCTTTTGGATCCTTACGACCGTGCTTAGAGAAGGTAATGTTGAAGGTTTCTTCTTCGTTTATAACTTCAAGACCTTCTTTTGGTATTTCTTGATGTCCCTTTGAGTTGTAAAGTGGATTCAAATTAACACTTGTGTCGGCATGAACTGCTGGATTGCCAATTGGTGGATCAATAATACCAGTCTTATAGGTCTTGCCATTATATTCGACTTCTTTACCTACAAAGTTTGCGTATTTTGCTCCCGGATCTTTCTTGCCTGACCATGCCTTTGCTGCATCTGCACCTTCTCGTGATTTAACATATTCTGCGACTTGGCTAGCACCACCTTGGTAGGATGCTCCTGGGAAGGCTTCGTAAGTTACGTTGCCATTTTTATCAAGTTTAAGTTGCTTGAAGTGTCTTGCTCCATCGTAGAAGTCTACGTGAAGGTCAATCTTACCTAAGTCTTCTTGTGGGATATTATACTTATCCGCCTTGTCAGACTTGCCTGTGATTATTACATCATCATAGAAGCCTTCTACATCTACTATATAGACACCTTTTTCAAGGTTTAGTTGATCTTCGTCAAATCCCCAGTCAAATGGTCTCCACCTAGCTGTTTTGATCATAGACATGTTATCATTTGACAAGTCGTAGGTTCTTAAAATCTTATCAAGTGCAGGGTCATTCATATTACTGAAATCACTTGGATTTGATAACTTATAAGCTGTGAAATAAGCAGTCTTTACACCATCTTTTATAGTTTCTGGGTGTTGTCCTGCAGCATCTTTTTCTTCTCTCTTATACTTCGGTGTGATTTGAAGATTTAGAGGATTTGTTCCATTGTATGCTCTTGTATCTATATAGATTCTTTGGATATAAGTCTTGGATTCTGTATCAATATAAGTGAGCCTTGATTTATATTTGATACCAGCATTATCAGCTGAATATCCTGCGTTGGACTTCTTATTATCGTTTATAAAGTTTGGAGGTGTTGATTCTGGTCCTTGGTATTCGGCATACATTCTACCGCCATCATCCTTGACCTCAATCTTCCAATCAGCTACGTTCCTCTTGAATCCTGTTGGAGCTTTGGTTTCTTTAATAATGTAGTAGCCCTTTTGAAGTTTAACTACGTTATCTGCTTGGTCTTTAAAAATAACATCGCCTTTTTCATCTGAAGTTGCTGTTAGTTCTCCAAAACTTGTGTCAATCTTTGAGTAAGTGCTATCAGTCATCTTGTTAAGTGTGAATGTCGCACCTGGAAGAATTTCGCCACCTGGTTTTCTCTTTAGAATCTTTGGAACAATACCAGCTTTCTTATTAGTAATTTTAGCTTCTTTTTCAAGAATCTTATCAGGGTTAGTTGGATCGTAGATTAGGTATCCTAGTTCCTTGTCGTCTGGTTGGTCAGGGCCTGGTGTTGGTCCTTGACCTTCCTTAAACTTAGCATAAACTGTTACATTTTCAGAAGGCATCACGAAATATGGTCCTTGGTTATCATATTGGACATCAACAGTTCCGCCCCATTGTTTAGTAACACTTAGACTTTCCAAAGAATAGTCTTTGATTGGTGTCGCTATTATTCTAACCTTATCGCCAACTATCGCTCTTTGTTTGTCTGTGCTTACACTACCATTTACTATGTTTTGGCTTATTCCTACAATGTAAGAGTTATCAGGTGGCTGAACATATTGAACATTAGCGTAAATATTCACTGCTTGATTAGGCATGATAAAGGAATATTTATTACCATCATGATTTAATGGTGTTACATTTTTTCCACTACCATCAGTCAATCTTACATAAACATCGGTAATTTCATAATCAAGATTTGGTGTAACTGTAAATTCTACAAGTTCTCCTGCCTTCGCCTTGTCTGGTGTTGTCCTTGTATAAACTACTACCTTCCTATTTGGATTACCATCCACACCTACATCATAAATAGTCTCTGGTACTACTTCTTTTTTGTTGAAGTTTGCAACAACATTTACATCCTTTTCTCCCATTGGGAAAGTATATTGTCCGTTACTATCTAATAAACGAGCAACATTTGTACCATTTAAAGTAACTTGTCCTATTTCATAACCATTTGCAGGTTTTACTGTAATAGTTACAGGTTTACCTTGTTCTTGTGAAGTTGGATTTGCTATAAGTGTACCTTTACCTTCCGTTACTGTTGTAGTGATAGAGTGTTTTTGTGGTTGTGGTGTACCATTATCTTTCCATAGAGCAGTAACTTTTGTGTCATTATTTACAACAATAGGATCTCCTGGATTTTTTCTTTCTCCATTTACAGACCACGCATCAAATGTCTTATTATTTGGTGTAATGAATGCTGATCCTGGTAGATAGTATGTTGATCCCTTACTTACTGTAACAGGGTCCATATGCCCCTGACCACCATTTCCATCAAAGGTTATAGTAACTGTTGAAGGTGTAACTGGTTTATTTTTCCAAAGAGCAACAACATTAGTATCTTCGGTAATTTGAATATTATCTCCAGGTTCATGTCTTTGTCCATATACTAACCAAACATCAAATTCTTGTCCACTTGGCGGTGCAAAATTACATTTTGGTAGCGTATAGTTATCTCCCTTGTTTACACTTATATTAGTGGTTTGTCCCGAACCATTATTTGCAATTAAGCTTACATTATAACTTTCTAAGTTTCTTCTTGTAATTAAATTGTTGTCGAGATTTACAGGACTTTCATTATTTGGAGTGTATTGCATTGTCCTATGGATTCTGTAATCTTGATTATTTGTAGCTGAGTCTGTCAATCCAATAGTGTAAGACAAGTTCAATGTTTCGCTTTTTTTGAGATTTATTCCACTTAGAGTGAATCCATCATTTGATGGTGATACATTTAAAGAACCCTTGTCTGCACTTGGTCCCTGCTTTAATACAACATTTTGGTTTAGACCAACGTTGATTTTTGCATCTTTTACTAATAAATCATTAGGATCATCAGCTGCCGGGATTCTTTCCTTTACAAAGTTATCGTCCGTGATTACATTTCTATCAAAGAAGCCCTTGATGTTATTAACTCCCAAGCTATTGTAGTCGTTTGTGTTTAAACTATGGAAGAAATGTCCACCTAAGCTGACTCCACTTGGATCATTAGCTGTGTTATTGTTCATATAAGTGTTATATTCTTTAACCTTATCTGCACTTAAATAATAATTTGTTTGGTCAACATGAACCATCCATGTATCAAAGTGAGGAGGGTTTCCTTTATCTCTAAAAGGCCAAATTATCTCCGCTGCTTGGTACTTAGTAGGTGACCATGCACTTGACCCTTCTTTAAAGCTCTTTGCGTTTGATACATTAAAGTTTGATATATCTATAAAGATTCTTTTATCATATTCTTTGTTGTTTTTTACACTGTTAAAATATGTGTCCCTATTTTTGGCGAGCTTATCATTACCATCTGTAGTGGTTGTATCTCTATTCTTAACACCTACAGCTCCTAGGTAATCTTTTATAGTTACATTTGTTCCATTTGGGTTTGATGGAGTTGCCATATTGTAACTTGTGCTATCAAGTCTTGCATCTAAAGCTAGTAAATCTTGATTATAACCACCTTTTACAGCATTATTCAAACGATCATATTCAATAAACGTAGCATCAATACTTGCATTTGATTCTTTAGCTTTTTGAACAATATCATAAATTAATTTATTTATATTGTTATCTAGCGTACCTTTTCTTCGTCCATTACGAGCCGCTAAGTCCATTGACCTATCAATAACAAATACCATTTGTATATTGTTACCGATAATAGTTTCTTTTCCTGGTTGTCCTCCATTATCTTTTGGACTTACAGAAACATTTATAGTTCTTGTACCATCTGTAGTGTTAATAGAGCCAGGGCTTACTGTAATATTTGCATTGCTTGCTTCTACGTTGTAAGGATTTATATCTCCTGCTCCTACTGGTCCACCATATAGATTTCCTGATATTTCTAAAGCTCCAGGGTTTTCATACATTGTTCTCATTAGGGAGATTGGTTGTATTCCTGCTTCTTCTAGAATTTCTGTTGACCTTGTAGAAGGCTTTTGAACTGCTGTAAATTTTTTAGGAACAACTAGGTTGGCATTCTTGTCAACTTTACTTTCTTGGATTGGACCTAAGACAAAACTATCAGCATTATCATAGTATTCTCCTAGCCAGTAATGGTTACTTTCGTCGTAGTTTATAAAGTCAAGCCCTGTACCCACTGTACCTTGTTTTGGCATTTCAGTTTCTATAGTTAGGGCTATAGTTTTATCTTCTCCCTCTAGGTTCTTTGGTGTTATTTTAATCCTATTTTGATTATTATTCTTAACATAAACTTGTGTTTCGTATCCAACGCTTTCTCCCACATTTATTAGATTATCTGGAGTTGATTTTCTATCAACTAGGTTCATTGATACAATTCTTGTATTATCAAGAGTAAGTCCCCTAGTTTCTTTTTCTGCATGAAGCTCGAAATATGGTTTTTTTAAATATTCTGGACTTCCGTTTATGATATAAACCTGTCTAAATTTATTTGTAGCTTTGTTGACTTCTATAATTTTTGTCGCAAGCCTTCCCGTAGATCCATTACTTGTATAAGTTCCTTGGTGTCTATTTGCATTTGTCTGACTCGTGTCAACTTTTTGCCATTTCTTTTCAGGATCATTATCTAGTACTTGGCTAGATGAATTATTGTCTTTAATATAGATTTTTCCATCGTCAAGTATTGTTACTGTCCAGTCTGTGTTTGCTTTTTCGTAACCTTGTGGGGCTCCTGACTCAGTTAGTTTGTAAATACCAGGTACTAGGTTGTCGAATTTAACTGTTCCGTCTGTGCCAGATTTCTTCCAAACTTCTTTGCCTAGGTCTGTATCTGACTTCTTTGGTCCCTGAAGTTTGAATGTTGCTCCAGTTATTGCATCTGTTTGGTTGCCACCATCGTCTACCTTCTTGAAGGAGAATTCTTGTACTACTCTATCGTTAGTAACGTCAAGTGAACCTTCTGATATATAGGCTCCCTTGATATTTCCTGCTTCACTCTTAGTTACTACAGGATCTCCTTCTACGATTTGGTTTGCCATATCGTAGTAGTCAGATTTCCAGAAAGAACCCTTATTTGTGTATAGGTCCATTCCTGTACCTACTCCACCGTCTTCTGATGTATAAGGTATTTTTACATCTATTACTATAGGATTTGTAATTTGTCTGCCCTTAAAGTCCAAGTAGAGTCTTGGTTGACCAGTAATAACTTGGCTTTTTACACTGACTTTACTTGTATCCTTTGTAATATCTGTCAAATTGTAGTTTTCAAGTCTGATATCTTCTACATTTCCATCAACTGCCTTATCAAGTTCGAAAATCTTGTAAGCTTCAGTTCCTGCATACCAACTCATGTTATTAAACCATGGTTTTTCTCTGTGGATGGATGCGTTATTTAAAGTTACTGTATCAGCTTCTGGGTTTATTACATATCTTTGGATAACATATTTATCTTTGGTATTTTTACCAACAATTCTTGTACCAAGTTTGAATGGTTGTGGCCAGTTGTTGTAGTAACCTGTTTGTCTGTTATCTCCTAGTACCCAACCTGTAAGTGGTCTTTTTGCTACTTCTACCCATTTAGTTCCTTCTACTCCTAGGATGGACTTGTTTACATTTGCATCAGTTCCTGTTGAAGGACCCTCTATATAGTTGTAGACTTTGGCCTTATTGTTATTTATTTCTATTACCCATTTTTTATCAAGTTTCTTGAAACCTGATGGTGCAGCTTCTTCTTCTAATAGATAAGTTCCATTTTCAAGTTTTTTATCAAATGAAACTAGACCGTTTTTATCAGATTCACCTGTTGTAACAACCTGTTTGCCATCGGTTGTGGTAATCTTGAACTTTGCTCCTTGTAGTGGGACATTTTCATTGTCTTTCTTGTAAACCTTAAATTCAGTTGCTACTGGTTTGTTTGTAACTTCTAATTCTATAGTATCTTTTCCAACTAGGGTTTCTCCTGTTGATCCAAGACCTATTTCTATGATTGTTACAACACCATCGATACCGACGTTTACTCTCCAAGTCTTGTCTGATTTTATATGCTCTGCTGGAGCTTTTTCTTCTCTTAGGGTATAGATGCCTGGTTTTAGTTTAGAGAATTGTACTATACCACCTTGACCTGATGATCTGTAGATCACATTTTTGTTTTCATCTTCTAGGCTAAAAGTTGCTCCGTCAAGAGTTTTACTTCTGTCAGATTCATCAAGTTTTTTGATTTTAAAATTACCTGGTTCATATTTTTTGTTAATTAACGCAACTTTTTGGCTGTAGAATTTTGGAATCTCTCCACCTGCTTGGTCACCTGTAGCCTTGTTGTAGTTGGCTCTTGTGATAAATGATGATTTGAAGTCATTGTTTGTCATACAGAAGACTCTCCATAGGTTGTTGAACTTATAAAGGTCATCAATCTTGAAGGTTTGCTCTATGATATAGCCATCCTTGCTCCTATCGTCAATTGCTGGCATCTTGATTTTTAGTGGAGAATTTTTTGTGATTACTCCAAATTCTTGGATTTGACCAGGGTCGTAATTAAGAGTAATTGAACCTTGTCTGTCATTGTTAACAGGAGAATTTGGATTAATAGCTCTTGAATATACCAAGTTGTAGGTTGCAGAATCTTGTTCCGGTCTTACACCGTAGGATTGGGGCATGTTGTAGTTGACTTTTTTCTCAAAGTTTCCTGCTTTTATCGTACCCATTTTGGGTGATGTACGATAAATCTTAACATCTCTTAGGGAGAAGGCTGGTTTGTTTCCATTACCTTCCCAAGTGAAGAAGTTTTTGTTAGCCCCTTGATAATTAGTTGATAGCCAGTTAAATTTAAGCTCTTTTTGGCCTGTTGCTCTGAGGTGAACTGGGTTGTAGTAGGCAATAGCTGCTACATACCAGTCTCCCTTATCATCTTGGTAGACGTCCCTAAAATAGTAGGACTGTGGTACTTGGACATTTTTACCATCGTAGTCGTATTGACCGTAGTCTGCCTGTACATCCGTTTTAATAGTTTGTTGACCTGTGACACCTTTTTGACCTGGTGCTACTGTTATTGTGAATGAATAAGTTCCATCATTTTTGGCAAAATACTTGGATGGGATAATACCCTTAAGTTCTATCTTGGCCTGTGTTTTTCCACCTATTGAATTATCGTTAAATACATAAGTCAATTTGTTAGTTGTATAGTCAAAATATGGGTCTGCTACGTCTACTCCAGCGATGTTTAGCTTAGGGAATTCTCCAAAGTATTGTGTGAAGTCTAAGTTTTTATCAAATTGGATGGAGAATCTTTGACCTGGAGAAGATTGTTCAAGGTCAATAGTAGCATTGTACTTCAAAGATTCAAGTCTGTATGCTTCCCAAACTTGTGGTCTTGTACCAATATCTCCTGAGTCCCCTTCGTTGATAACTAAAGATTGACTTACAACACTTATCTTAGCAGTAGCTTCTTCTTGTGCTTGCTCTTCATCTGTTATCAAGTAGTCTTCACCATTTATTGGGCTACCTGATCCGTTCTTGTATTTTGGTTTGTAGGTTACTTGCTTTGAATCATCTACTGTAACTTCGAAGATTACATCTGATTTTACATATCCTTCTGGGGCAGCAATTTCTTCTATTGTATACTTACCTTCTGGTAGGTTTCCAAAGGATGCAAGTCCTGCATTTTTTTCTTTCTCGTCGGCAGCTTGTGATGTTACTGTAGAAATTACCTTGTCGTTTGCATCTCTTATTTCAAATGTCGCTCCAACTATTGGATTTCCTTTCTTGTCAATCTTTGTGATTTCTACAGGACGTGTTTCAAATTTTTCGTTGGTTACTGTAATTGTTGTTCCCTTTGATGCTTCTGATGTTGATGTTGGTTGTACCGTTTGGTTTTGTAACTTAGCGTTGCTTCCAGTATCTTGGCTAGTTAACCAGTCATAGGTTAGGGTATTTGTGCCGCCATTTAAAGGTTTTGATTTTGCAACTACCAAGAATCCCCAATCTCTTCCAAATCTTTCCTTAGGGAAGGTGATTTCGTAACCAACTTGACCTGTAAATGGATCTCTATGATTTTGGGTACCCCTGATTACTCTATTATTATTAGGTGCGTTTAGGACACTTGATCCAAGCTGATTTATAAGGTCTTGATTAACCGTCTGTTGGGTCATAGCTGTTCTTACAGGATCCCTATAATAGTCAGGGTTTACATCATAGACCTTTACGTCATCTAGGTTTTCTATTACACCACCATTTACCCTTAGGCTAAGTCTGGTGTCCTTATTTGTTCCCTCTCCAGATCTAGCAGCATTTGCCTTTAGGAAGATGTAGGTTGTAACATTTCCCTTGTCATCTTTAGTAGCATATTGCATAGCATTCATGTAGTCAGGCCAAGTAGGGTCTGCTACTGTGACTGTTGGATTATTTCCTACTGATAATTTTGCATTAGAACCACTTGTAGATATTCTTCCATCATCATCTACATCTACGGTTGTTCTTTCTTGACTTAACTTGTAGCCAGTAGGAGCCTTGGTTTCAAAAAGGGTGTAGGTTCCAGGGGCTATATTTGAAAATTGTGCCTTACCATCCTTATCTGTTACAACTTCTGCCTTGCCTTGGCCTAGAAGCTTAAAGGATGCTCCTGGTAGAGGATCTCCTTTTTCGTCTTTTTTAATAAGGGTGAAGCTTGCAAATTTTGGTATTTTTTGGACTGTTGCTTTGTTGTGGATGTAATATCCTTTTTTGTTGAGGTCATACCAGTTGTTATTTTCATAATAGTTAATCGGTTCGCCATTATAAGTGTTTCCTGTAGGAAATTCTTGTTTGATTTTTACATCATTTTTAGTGAACTTTCCTGAATTATCAATATTCCATACTTTAACTTCTGGTATTGTGATGTTTCTAATAGCTGGGTTTGGGTCTTTTTCTGACTCAGTAGTTGCAGTTTGACCTAGAATATTATTTTCGTTCTTAGGGTCTACTGCCTTTAATGTCATTTCCGGCATTTTTAGACCCCTATCAAGGTTCCAGTTTTGCTCTACATTTATATCTTGGTATTTGGAAATTGCAACTCCTGCTAGGGTTTGTGGTTCTTTGTTTTCTATAGAAATAGTTGTGTCGTATTCGTAAACTGCAATTGTGCCAACTGCTTGGTTGCCTGTTGGATTTTCTCCTTGAGCCGGAATTTCTTTTACAACTTCAGTTGCTCCATCTTGGACCATCTTACCTGATTCTGGATCAATTTTATAAACAGCAACTTGTCCTTTTTGTAAAGTTTGGTTGCCAAGTGTTCTTGTTTCCCAAGGAAGTGTTACACCTGTATCTCCTGTTGATACTCCATCTGTAACAGTCCATTTAGCAGTATTTTCTGATGAAAACTCACCAAGAACTGTGGTCCTGTTGTTCATACCCACACGAGATGGTGTGGCTTCTTCAATCTTTTCTAAAGAATAAGCTTCATTGACAGTAACTCTTTTTGCACCAACTTTAGGCTTTCCATCTTTTGTTTTTTTAGTAAGGATTAAAGAGATATCCATCATGTAGTTAGCTTGCTTATTGGTTACTGGAGTATATAGGTTGTATGTTAATTCTCTTACTTCAGTATCAGGACTGTGATGTTTTGAGTCAATGATCCCAAAGGCATCAGTGAGTTGGCTCTTTAAAGCAAGATTGCTCTTATCCTCAATTTTTCCAAGACCAGATCCATTTACTGTTGTAAAGTTTGCCTTGTAACCTAGTGATTTTAAGTCAGTATCTGATGTTACTTTAATTGTCCAGTTATAACCTACTAGTTCTCTATCTTTTATAACTGGATTTGCCACAGCATCCATATTCACTTTATAGTTCTGTCCATCTTGTTCAATGATTTCAGTGACATCTTTTCTGTTTGGTTCTATTAATTGGTTAGCTACATTTCCATATTTGTTTACTTTTGTCGGAATAAGGTCCTTAGGATTTGTTACACCTAATCCTGATACCTTATTTGTTACTGTAAATTCTCCATCTTTGTCTAAAGTAATTTTTTTAGATGTATTGTAATCAACTGGTATATTTAATGGAATTTGTAAGTTCTTATTAATTTCATTTACAATTTTATATTTTATTGTATTATTAGCCAAATCATATTCTGGCTTAGCAATCTCAGTAGTACCATCGTATATCGACTTTAATTCGTTAGGATTATTAACTGTAAGCTTTTCATCCAAATGAATATTAAAGTATTGACCTGGTTGAATTGGGCCATTTCTATTAGATGTATCAAATCGAGTAATTATACGAAACTTTTTTCCATCTAATTCTAGTCTATCTTGGTTTCCTGCACCTACAGCTCTAAAGGCTGACCTGAAAAATCCAAATCCAGATTCTTCTTCATTTGATGTAGGAAGTTCTACTTTTGTAAGTCCTGCTTCTAGTTCTTCAATTGTAAGTTCCCTATCTTCTTTAAGTCCGTCGTATAGGTCACTTATTTCTAGTCCATCATTTTCTGCTTGGTCGTCGTTTAGGACCATAAACATTTGGGGATCAAAGTTTTCATAGCCATGTCTTTCTATGAATTCTTTAAAAGCATCTGTGTTGTCTGCCATTAGTTTGGCTTGGTCTTCTCTTGACAAGTCGTACTTGTCTTCGAAGCTAATAAGTAATGCTTGAATTTCTTCTAAGCCGTTCTTTTTGTTTTTAAGTGCTTTTTTAAGTTCTTTGTCTGCTCTTTGTAGGTCTGTAAGTCCAAGGCCTTCTTTGATTTTTTCCAGTAGACCTTTTTCTTCTTCCTCTTCTGTGATTTCTTCTTTGTTTGTATTTTTTAATTTATTTGATTCTTCCGCGTTTAGACTTTTTTCTGATTGTTTCTTTTGGTCTCTTAGACCTTTTTCTTTTAATTTTTCTTCTAGTAGTTGTTCAAGCTCTAGTCTCTTTTGGTGTGCTTCTCTGTATTCAGCTTCGGCTGCTGCGGCTTCTGCGTCGTTTGCTCTTGCTGCTTGTGCTTGTCTTTCTGCTTCAATTCTTAGGGCTTCTTGCTTTTCTTTTTCTATCTTTGCAAGATCTTCCTTTTCTTTTGCCGCTTGTTCTTCTTTAGCCTTAGCTTCTTCTGCAGCTTTTGCTTCTGGCTTAGCTTTTCCTTTAGCAGGAACTAAAATTTCATAATCATTTTTAGTTTGCTTAGCCGGATTCATTGATTCGTGATCATTTTTTGTTTTCTTAGCCGGTATTAGGTCAGGCGCCTTGCCCGTATCCTTAGCTTTATTAGAAGTTTTTTTATGTATTTCTTCCTTATTCCTAGTATCGGTCTGAGATTTTTTCTTGTCGCTCTTATAAAGATTGTCAGAAAACATCTCTATCTCCTTATTTTGATTTGAGTTTACTGGTTTGGATTCCTCAAAAAGGCTTTCCCCACCTGCCGCTAAAGCTGCGACTGGGCTAAAGACCTCCATAACCATTAAGAATGCCAGTAAAAGGCATGTAAATCTTTTAAAAATATTTTCCATTTTCTTTCTCCTATTCTCCAATCATTTTAAGTCTATACTAGGAAAAATGTAATTCTCTAGTAATAATATATATATTGTAATACAAGGCTTATTACATATCAATAGAATTTCATAAAAAAACTTTTCTTACAAAGGCTTATTTCTGTCATTTGTTGAGCTTTCACACTAATACCCTCTCAACTTCAATAGTATAAATACTATGAATAATTTGTAACAAATTTGTAATAGTCGCTATTTATAGCCTTTCCCTGCATTTTAAATATATTTAAATATTAATATATGTGCCATCTTGGTATGAATTATTGTATTTATTTTATACAATTTTAACCAGGGGTAAAATTTTAAATTTTTATGATTTTTTTACTCTATCTAGTGGATTTTGTAAAATTCTTCTCTACATCTACGGGATTTGATTTTTATTATTTCTAAATATTTTCATTTATATAAGTAATTTTTTATCTTTTTATATACAAAATTCTATTTTTTGTAAATATATCTATTTTAATTTTCTATTTATTTCTATGGCAGTAATATTTTTAAATTACATGACATGTAACATTTGTATTCTTATTTTAATTTTTTTAAGTCCTATGTCTTTAGATCTTACTTTTTTACCAATCCTTTTCCTCGGTCCTTTGTAAATTAAGTACAAATTAAAAACCCATTTTCAAATTCTTTCTATTATGTAAGCTTTTCTTGCTCGGTCTTTGATCAGGACTTTTTAATTTATTATGAAGTCACAAGCAAGTCTTAATTCATATAACTTTAGGACTTTATATTTTTCTTCAAGCTTATAGCCTTTTACGAAGTTACAAATTTTTATCGAATCCTAAGTCTTTACAGAGCCATAAGACTTTTTAACTTCGTAAGAATTCACAACTTCACTCTTTTTTACAATTCAGTCAAGACTGACTTAGCAATTATTCGCTAAGAAATTTGGATTATAGCAAGAGCAAGCATCTGATCTACCAACAAGGGCAGACATCTGCTCCAAACCGAAGTTCGCTTTACTCCTTCTTTTTGGAAGATGGTTGCAGGTAGATAAACAAGCAAAAAGCACTGCCTCTCGACAGTGCTTTTCTTCTATTATATAGTCTATTTAATTTTTTATAACTTTCCAACATCTTACATCTTATTCATACCTCAAGGCTTCGATTGGATCTAGCTTGGCTGCCTTGTTGGCTGGGTAGTAGCCGAAGAAAACTCCTATCAACATAGAGAAGCCTACTGCAACTGTTATTGATCCCAGAGATGGAAGTGTTTGGAATTCCAAAAGTTTGGATCCAATGAGTCCTATTATAGTTCCCAGGATGATGCCGAAGAATCCTCCAATGATGCAAATGATGACGGACTCGATGATAAATTGTTTTCTTATGTCGCCCCTAGTTGCTCCTAAGGCCTTCCTAATTCCAATTTCTCTGGTCCTCTCTGTTACTGAAACAAGGAGGATGTTCATTACCCCAATCCCACCTACTAAAAGGGAGATGGCTGCAATGGCTCCTATGGCAACTTGGATGGACCCCATGGCTGAGTTCATTTGTGATATTTCACTCTTGGCTGAGTAGTGAGCAACTTCTGCTCGTGAGTTGTCCTTGTAGAACTTAGCGTTTAGGTCATCTACTAGAGCCTTGGAATCTTCTTCTATAGTGTCGGGATTTTTTAAAGTCATGGAGATGTCATAGTAAGATGTCCTCGGCTCTGTCAAAAGTTCTCTGTCCCCCGTTGTCCTTGGGATGTAAATTGATGAGCTAGCTCCATTAAGGGATTGACCCATGACCTTCATCTCTTCGTACTGGTAGACTCCAATTATTGTGGCAACTAGGAGTTTGCCATTGACGTCAATTTTCACTTCTTGACCCAAGGCTTCTGGTGCTGGAACCTTGTAGATTTTTTCAAGGACCTTGTCTGATATTACTGCAACAGACTTGCCCCTTGCCACGTCTTCATCATTTAAAAATCTGCCAGCAACCATCTTGAGTTTGAAAATATTTTTTTCGCCCTCTGATGTGGAAACTATGGATACTGCTTCCTTGTTTCTTCCTTCTTTGACATAGCCTTGGCCGCTAGCTCCATGGTAGACTAGGTCTTCAATGGTCCTGCCCTTTTTAGCTTCTAAATAGTTTATTATATTTTCTGAGAAGTAGTCAGAGTCCGTAAGTTCTCCCCCGTCGTAGTCAGAATTTTTTGGCTTTACATAAACTTGGACTGCTGTGTTGGCTATGGAGTCAAAGGCCTTGTTAACTGACTTGGTGAGGGCATCCCCTATGGTTGTGATGCCAATTACTGACCCGATGCCAATTATTATCCCCAGCATGGTGAGGAAGGACCTGAGCTTGTTGGACCTCAGTCCCTCAAGGGAGAGTTTTATTGTTTCTAGTATATCCATTAAATCTCCTCCAAAAGTCCGTCAGTCATCTTGTAAATCCTGCCAGCTTCCTTGGCGAGTTCCATGTTGTGGGTGATGATGATTATGGTCCTCTTGTCCTCTTTGTTGAGTTTGTGAAAGAGGTCCATTACATTCCTCCCAGTCTTGGAGTCCAAGGCCCCCGTTGGCTCGTCTGCCAGGATGATGTCGGGATTGTTTGCCATGGACCTGGCTATGGCAACTCTTTGCTTTTGCCCACCTGATAGCTCGTTGGGTAGGTGGTCCATCCTGTCCTTCATCTCAACTATTTCAAGTAGTCTTTCTGCCCTTTCAGCTCTTTCCTTTTTGCCTAGACCTGCGTAGGTCATGGGGAGTTCAACATTTTTTAGGGCATTGGACCTCGGTATGAGGTTGAAGTTTTGGAAGACGAAGCCAATTTTTTTAGACCTGTAGGCTGATAGGTCGCTGTCCTTTAGGGTGGAGATGTCAACTCCATTAAGTTCGTAGTAGCCTGATGTCTGCCTGTCTAGGAGTCCAATAATGTTCATGAGGGTAGACTTACCTGAACCTGACTGACCTACAACTGACACGAAGTCGCCATCATTTACTTCAAAGTTTATGCCGTGGAGGATTTCCAATTCATTTTCTTTTCCAATGTTAAAGGACTTTTTTATGTCCTCCATCTTTATAAGCTTGCCTGTCATTTTATAATAACTCCTCCGGCTTCTGCGGTGCTGGCATCTACACTTTTTTCATCTCCATCACTTTCTTTGGAGTTTGGATCCCTCATAAGTTTAACTTGGCTGCCTTCTCCATAGCCTCCTGATGTGGCAAGGACCTTGTCGCCTTCCTTGAGATCTTTGGACTTGACGGCAGTTTCTGCATCATTTTCAAGTCCCCTTGTCACTTCAACTTTTTCAATTTGGTACTTGTCTTTGCCTAGGTCTTTTAGTGCAAGGACATAGGACTTGTTGTCTCTTTCGAAGATGGCATCACTTGGCACCTTAAAGGTGTTTTCTTCCTGACTAATGATGTATTTAACCCTAAGGGTCATGCCTGGGGCAAATTTTTCTTCTTGGCCTTCATCTATTTCTATTACAGTCTTGTATAATACTTCACCAGACTTGTTGTCTTCAGATACTGGCATTGGAGCTGGGTCAATGGAGATGACCTTGCCCTTGTAGACCTCTCCCATGATGGAGTCTGATGTGATTTCAACTTCTGTTCCTACGCTGATGGAGTTCTTATCGTATTCCTTTATTTGGGATTCTATCCTAAGCTTGTCAATGGTTTCAATCTTAGCAAGGTAGCCTGTTGGCACTTGACCTTCCTTGGCTGGGACTTCCGTTACAGTTCCATCTGCTGGTGCCTTTATCATAACTTTTTCAAGTTCTTCTGATAGGTTTTCGATTTCTACATTGTCAAGATTGTTGGCTCCTGCCTGACTTGTCTTTAGGTTGTCCCTTAGACCAGAGATTTCGTTGGCAACTTGGATCTTTGTTGATTCTAGGTTTTTCTTGGCACTTTCGTAGTTGTTCTTTGCTGTTTCAAGATTTTGCGCCAGAGTTTTTAATTCGTCATCACGAGACTTTCTCGCCTTTAATGCCTTGTCGGCATCGGCTGATAGGTCTTCCTTCGCCTTTCTCACTTCAAGGCTTGTGGATTCAACTTGCTTTGCTTGGCCTTCAACTTCTTTTTCAAGAGCTTCAGCTTCGGCTTGGTATTTTTGTTCATCAGCCTTGGCAGTGGCTAGGTCTTCAGAAATTTTTCCAATTAGGATTTCTGTTTCTGCCTGTTCTCTTGTTAGGCTCTTGATTTTATTTTTTAGGTTTTCTATTTCATTTTGGATATTTTTAGTGTCAGAATTTTTCCCCGCTGTAGTGTTTTCTACAATTTTACTTTCAAGTGTGCCTGCGTTTATGCTCTTTTTTTCTGAATTTGAATTATTATTTTTAGGCAGGCTTTGGATATTTTGCTTTCCTCCACCAACAAGCTCTCCTTGTTTTTCAGTTATTTCTGCCTGCTTTTCAGAGATTTCAATTCCAATCTCATTAAGTCTCCTCTTGGCATTGTCTAAGTCTGCTTGGAGATAGTCCTTGGACCTAGACGCTCCTGAGGCAAGGGACTTGTTTTCAGATATCTTATCCCTATTCTTGTTTATATCATCTAGCAATTGCTTGTATCTCAGGTCAGTTGCTTCTTCTTGGTAGGCAAGACTTTCCCTTGACCCCTTCTCTGCCACAAGGCCTTGGTTGTATCTCTCGTCGATGCTCCTCTTGAAGTCGTTGTAGGACTTCTCTGCAGCAAGGTATTGGTCCATGGCTTGGGTTAGGGAAGTTTCAGCTGCCACAAGGGCAGGGCTCTTGCCAGACTTTTGACCACTCAATGCTTCAGAAAGTCTCTTCTTGGCAGCAGAAATTTGTGCCGAAAGGTTTTTGTCTGTGGCTGCCTTTTGTGCCTTCCTTGACCTCAACTGTTGCTCTATACTTGATGAGTCAAGCTTGGCAATTATGTCGCCCTTTTTCACCTTGTCGCCAACTTTTACATTTATTTCAGTGACTGGCAGGGCCTTTTCAGAGAATACTTCTACTGAGTTTGATGGAACTACCTTCCCCTTTTCGCTGACGGAGTTTGTGAGGCTCCCCTTCTTCAATGTGACAACTTGGTTTTCAGAAATTGTCTCTGCCTTTCCTCCACCAAGTCCAGCAATTTTTGGCACTAGGGTAAGTGCCAGGATGAGGGCAAGTCCTCCTCCCGCTAGGATTTTATTTCTTCTATTTTTAAGTATGGTATTTTTCGCTTTTGTGTAAAATTTTTTCATCTCTACCTCCAAGCTTAATTATATAGTAAGCTTTTCAATAATTACAATAGTAAAGAACTGCAAGATCTTTCAAAATTATTAAGAATTATCTAAATTTCCTTGAAAGAAGACTTAGCTTAATTATAAAATAGAGGGAGTAAAGCTAGAGTTAAGAAAGTAGGCGGAGTGAAAGATGTTAGAAATTTTAATTTTAATTTTATTCATGATAAATCTTTTTGTGGCAATAATTTTTGACATTTCAATTGTCCTTGCCCTCTTTTTCAATTTAATTCTCTTGTCTCTTTATGCCTACATAAGAAAGTTTAGCCCAAGAGAAATTTGGTCTATGGCCTTCACAGGCATAAGGGACACCAAGACCATTCTTCTTGTCTTTTCCCTCATTGGGATGATAACAGGAATCTGGCGACTATCTGGCACCATAGCCTACATAATTTATCACGGGACTTCCTTCATCTCGCCTAAGTTCTTCTATGTGGGAGTCTTTATCTTTAACTCAGCCATCTCCTTCTTAACTGGGACGAGCTTTGGGACTGCATCTACGGCAGGGATTATATCTATGTCAATTTCAAATGCCATGAATTTTAACCCAGTGATTTGTGGTGGTGCGATTTTATCTGGCTGTTTCTTTGGAGATAGGTCATCGCCAATGTCCACATCGGCCCTCTTGGTGGCAACTCTTACCAAGACAGACCTCTATGTAAACCTCAAGAATATGTTTAGGACTTGTATCCTTCCTCTTATATTAACTATTGTAACTTATCAAATTTTTAATTTGGGGATCGAAGCAAGAGTTGACAAGGAAAGTATCGAGATGATTAGGGAGATTTTTAATTTTAACCTTCTCCTCATCATTCCAACTCTTTCTATTATTATCCTTTCAATTTTAAAAATCGATTTAAAGATCAATATGCTTATTTCCATTGGTATATCTATAGTCTTTGCCATGGTCTTCCAAGGCAGGTCTTTGGCAGAAGTTTTTCATGCCTTGATTTTTGGTTTTCACTTGGATTCTCCTGCAGGCAAGTTGATTAACGGTGGAGGATTTTTCTCCATGTTTAAGATGCTCTTAATAGTTGGAACTTCTTCTGGTTACTTTGGTTTCTTCAAGGAGACTGACCTCTTAGTCGGCGTGAAGAAATTTGTAAATAGGATGTTTAGTAAGTTACCTAAGATGCTTGTCATGTCCCTAATGTCTGCAATGATTTCAGTTTTTTCTTCCAACCAAACTCTTACAATCATGCTTACTTATGAGATGGCAAGGGAAAACTATAAGGACCAATATGACCTGGCCCTTGATATGGAGAACTCGGCAGTCATGACTCCATCCTACATCCCTTGGAACATAGCGGGAAGGACACCACTGGAAATGGTTGGCGCACCAGTAATGTCCCTTTACTTCTCCTTCTACCACCACTACATCATCTTAGTGAACACAATCTTCTCTGTGGTGGACTTCTATAGGACTAAGAAGTAGCAGGACTTAAGAACTTTTGAAAATAAATTCTAAAAACTTTATAAAAATCTTTGCACACAAAAAACTCAGGTTTTTTCAACCTGAGTCTTTTATTTTTTTATATCTTTGTAAAGGTTCTTGGCTTTAATTTATTTTCTATGGCTCCAAGGGCGAAGTCTGCCAAGACTGCCATCAAGGCTGTTGGGATTGCTCCTGCTATTATTATTGGGCTTCCATTGGCTACTGTGATTCCCCTTGTGATTATATCTCCAAGGCCTCCTGCTCCAATAAAGGTGCCCACTGCTGTAACTCCTATGGCAAGGACTAGGGCATTTCTTATGCCACCCATGATTATTGAAATGGCAAGAGGAAGTTCTACCTTTCTCATTATCTGATATTTTGTCATTCCCATTCCCTTAGCTGCATCAACAAGCTCTGGTGTTACTGAGTTGATTCCTCCCACTGTGTTTTTTAATATTGGAAGGATTGCGTATAGGAATACTGCAAAGACAACTGTATTTGGTCCCGTTCCTATTAAAAACATGAGGATAGCCAACATGGCAAGGGATGGTATGGTCTGCATTACATTGGCGATACTTATTGTGAGTCTTGATAATTTTCTCTTTCTCGCTACTGCAAAGCCCAGTGGTATTGCCACTATTGCGGCAAATAGAACTCCATAGATGGAAATTAGAAAGTGTCTAATAAATTGTTCAAAGACATAGGATGCGTTCTCCATATAGTAAATTATTACATCAGACATTTTTTCCTCCTTCCACAAGTTCCTTGTATGCTTTTATCTTGCTTTGGTCGACTTTTACATCTTCAAAATACTTGTGCTTCTTCAAAAAGTTTTCTGCAACTATTTTTGGCATCTCAAGGTCTTCGTCTGCTTGACGGTTTAACTCTTGCATATCTTTTGATGAGATTTGTCCCACAAGCTTCATCATTATTGTCTCAAGTTCTGGATATTTTTCCACTATTGCCTTTGACAAGACTGGTGAGCAGTCGTAAGGTGGGAAAAGTCTCTTGTCATCTTCTAAGACAACTAGGTCATAGGATGAAATCTTTCCGTCTGTGGAATAGCCAAGGACTAGGTCCATCTCTCCACTGGCAAGGGCTGTATAAACTAGACCAATGTCCATGGGATAAATTGTCTTAAAGTCAAAGCCGTAGATTTCTTTGAAGGCCTTGTAACCGTCGCCCTCTCTCTTTATCCAGGCTGTGTCTACTCCAACTTCAAGTTTGTCTTTTATTTTCTCAAGGTCAGAAACTTTTTTAAGCTTATTTTCCTCTGCAAATTTTTTGGTAACCATAAAGGCATAGGTGTTGTCAAAGCCAAAGGATGGGTACCAATATCTCTCCCATCTCTTGTAGTATTCTTGCATTACAACTTTCTCTGCCTCTTTTGGGTCCTTGATGGGGTCCATGCCAAGTTCTCCACTTAGGGCTGTCCCTGTGTACATGGCTCCAACTATGTTTACATCTCCCTTTAACATGGCTATGTGGTTTAGGACAGATGAGGACAAATTGGTGATGAGTGAAACATCTATATCGCTATGATGTTCTATCATTTGCTTAACAATTTCACCAAGGATCTGCCTTTCTGTGTTGGATCCCGTTGCCACGACTACGCTAGTCTTGGTATTGCCGCCAAGACCTGGTAGACTACATGAGGTTAAAAAGATGGGCAGGATAAGAAAGATTAAAAGTAATTTTTTAATTTTTTTCATTATGCCACCTCACTTTTCTTGTTAGGCGATAATTTTTCTTCTAGGATTCCAAAGAGGAAGTCCACTATTATTGCCATGAGGGTAACTGGGATTGTCCCCCAAACTACCATTGGCATTATGGCATTAGTAAGTCCGTTAAAGATAAAGTCCCCAAGTCCACCTGCTCCTACATAGGCTGCAAGGGTTGTCCAGGCAAGGACGTAAACTCCTGAAAGTCTTATGCCACCCATGATAACTGGCATAGCCATAGGGATCTGGACCTTGAAAAGTATTTGGGACCTTGTCATCCCCATTCCCTTGGCTGCATCTATTAGATTTTCATTTACTTCTGCAATCCCGAGATAGGTGTTCCTCATAATTGGAAGCAAGGAGTAGATAAAAAGTGCAACTATGGCTGGCTTTTTTCCAACTCCAAAAAGTGGAATCATGAGTGCCAAGAGGGCAAAGGATGGAACTGTTTGAAGGACTGATGCTATTGCCATGACAATTTTTGCCGCCTGCTTGGACCTATTAAGTAAGATCCCAAGAGGGACTGCCACAAGTATTCCAAGGGCAAGAGAAATTGTCGCAATCATAAGGTGTTCCATAGACTTTGACAATATTTCTCCACTATTTGCTAGTAAAAAATTAATCATTATCATCACCTATTTTCTTAGGTGCCTCACCTGATGCATCCTTCATAAGTTCAGACAAGTTGTCCTCTTCATAGACTTCTTCAAGATTTTCCTCTTCTTCATTTTCCCAGAGGTTGGTATAAATTGTATCTACTACTGAAGCCCTGGTAACAAGGCCAACAAGTTTGTTTTCCTCATCTACGACTGGCAGGTTCTTTATGTCTAGGTTGTAAATGTCACGAATTGCATTCATAATTACTGTGTCCTCTCCAATGGCATAGACCTTGTCCATGACTTCGTAAAGAGCTTTTATGTGCTTACCATATCTTCCTATGTCAAACATGCCCACAGCTCCAAGTAGGTGCCCTTCTTCGTCGGTTACGAAAATAGTATCGACTCTCTTGTTTCTCATAAGGGCAAGGGCATCATAGGTTGACCTGTCACTTGTTAATGAAACTGGGTTCTTAAGCATAATTGTTTCCACAGTCCTGTAAGAAGTCTTGGCCTCGTTCATCTTTTCTTGGCCCAGCATTTCTTCTACGTATTTTGACTTTGGATTTTTAAGTATATTTTCTGGCGTATCAAATTGTTCAACGTGACCCTTCTTCATAATGACAATCCTGTCTGCAAGTGAAAGGGCCTCGTCCATGTCGTGGGACACAAAGACTATTGTCTTTCCCATTTCTCTTTGAAGTCTCTTCACGAGTTTTTGAAGGGCATCTCTCGTTATGGGGTCAAGGGCACCAAAGGGTTCATCCATTAGGATTATATCTTGGTCTGCTGCCAGAGCCCTTATAACTCCTATCCTCTGTTGTTGGCCACCAGATAATTCTGATGGGTATTTGTCTAAGTAGGAAAGAGGTAGGTCCACTTTTTCGATTAGGTTCTCGGCAATGGGCCTTAACTTTTCTTCGTCCCACTTCAAAAGTCTTGGGACCAAAACTATGTTGTCATAAACTGTCATATGTGGCAGGAGTCCAATTTGTTGGATTACATATCCAATTTGTCTCCTGAGATCAACTGGATCCATGTCCTTGATGCTGACTCCGTTGATGAGGATATCCCCCGATGTAATTTCGTTCATCCTGTTTATCATCCTCATGCAGGTAGTCTTGCCCGATCCACTGGCTCCAATAAAACATATAAATTCGCCATCTTTAAATTTTAAATTTATATTTTCCGCTGCAACCTGATTACCGGGATAGATCTTGCTGACTTTTTTAAATTCAATCATTATAATCTCTCCTTAAATCAATTGGTCTTCATTATTTCGAAGACCTTAGCTTCCATTCTTAAATATTTTAATATCTTTAAGCATTTTTTGTTCTTTTCTATTATACCCATAATAGGGAACTTTCAATAATTTGCAAAATGGTCAGATTAATCTTGTGGGTTTTATATAAATTTTTATTACTTGAGACTTTACAATTGTTTGTGACTTTGCAATTATTTGTGACTTTGTAATTATTTGTGACTTTGTAATTATTTGTGACTTTGCAATTGTTTGTGACTTTGTAAATCTTTATGCCTTTATATCTTCTTATGACTTAGCAGTAATTTATAAACTTATAATTTTTTGTAAAGTCGCAAGCTCTTATTAACTTATAATTTTTTATTAACTTGCAAGTCAGATAAACTTGCATAAAAAAAGACTTCTCACTATTACATGAGAAGTCTTTTTTGATTTATATTTTTTTCATTCTTAGGTCTAGGTTCTTTTCATTGATCTTGTACTCTGTGTACTCTTTAATAAGAGCGTAGAGAGTTGATGCAAGTGGTATAAAGGCCCACATTCCCACTACTCCAAAGAGAGATCCACCTATTGTGATTGCCACAAGAGTCCATAAGGATGGAAGTCCAACTTTGTTGCCAACAAGTTTTGGATAAACTAAGTTTGATTCAATTTGTTGCAAAATCAAAATCAATACTATAAACATAAGTCCCTTAGTTGGGTCTTCAATTACAATCATGACAAAGGCCATGGCACCACCAAGGAAGGGGCCGATGATTGGCACAAGGTCTGTCACGCCAACTATTACACCAATTGTGGCTGCGTTGGGAATTCTTAAAAGCAAGCAGCACACAAAAGTCGCTATACCTATAAAGGATGACACTGTTAGCTGTCCCCTTATGAAACCAAAGAAGTTTTCATGTAAAAGGTGGGCAACGTGCAAGATTTTATTTGCGACCTTGTTATTAAAGCATGAGTAGCAAATTCTAGTTGCTTGATAGCCAAGCCTTTCCTTGTCTGCAAGGATGTAGATTGATGTAATAAGGGCAAGGAAGAAGGAGACCAAGCCACCTAGGATACTGGACGCTGTTGAGAGCGCAGAGTTTAATATATAGGATGACTGTTCGTCAGACTTCACAAAGCTCCTTACCCTATTAAAAATTTCATTCCAAGACAAGTTGTCGTACTCAGCTTGGAGCTTGTCAGAATAATTACTTAAATAAGGTATCTCTCTTGTCTTATCAATTGCCATTTGCAAGAAACTTGGAAGGGACTTCCTAAGTTCGTTAAAGGAATTGATAAGTTGTGGGACAATTATCGCCGTAATTATAAATATGGCGAGGATTATCACTATAAAGGATATAGCAATGGAAATTGTCCTCTTGTGATTTTGAAATTTTTCATTTTTTATCTTGTCTAAAATTTTTCTCTCGAAAAAGTTTAGAGGTATTTTCATTATAAAGGCGATAACTCCCCCTAGGATAAAGGGAGCAATAACGCCAAGTAAGACTCCAAGACCTGAAAATATTGTCTTGGAATTTACAAATAAGTATGCCACAAATAAAAGGGCAAGCCCTGTCAAAAATATCTTTTTGTAGACGTCGGTCTTAAAGGATAAGCTTGACGGGATTTTCTTTTCTTCTCTTTCTCTTTTATCTTCCATTTCTTCCTCTTTTCTTTATACTACAAACCAAAGTAGTCTTCAAAGAACTGTCTCTCTATGTTCTTTGTCCTGTTTAAGTAAATCTCTAGGTAGTCGTAGAATAGGGACCCCTTGTTTATCTTTTGCTGATCTCTCTTCACCCTTTCAAGAGGGTAAGACTTGTGAGGGGCAGGGAGCTTTGACTCCCTCCTTCTCTTTTTATTTTCTTCATAACCCTTGGGATTTACTTCTATAATAATTTCGAAATTTTTGTCACTAGGTTGGTCCTTCTTCTTGTAGTCAATGTCGAGTTTTTCTTTCTTATTAGGCTTTGACTCAAGAGGCATAAGATACCTAACAGGATTTAGGGCAAGGGATGTATCCTCAGTTTTTTCTTCAAAGGAAATAACTCCAGAGTCCAATTCTCTTTTCAAATTTTTTAATTTTTGCCTTTCATCCATACTTTCAAAATTTTTGTCTTTCAATTTTAAAATCCTCTCAATACATCAGGTCTAAAAGACTTTTTCTTTAAAGTTTTTTCTATTGCACTTATTAGGCCTTCCTTGTCCTCGTTTAAAGTTCCTGCAAGGAGAACGTAGTTGGATGCGTGGTTGGACCTAAACACTGTGCCTTCAGAGTCCACGTGCTCCAAGAATATTTTCATCTCTTCAAGAATTTGACCTGCATCTGGCATCTTAAACTTGCCACTTACATAGTCTTCATAAAGAGGTGTGTTCTTGTAAATTCTCATTGTGAGATAACCCAAGAAGTCTGGCTTGGTTTCTGAAATTAATTTGGCAGTTCCTATTGCATTTCTTTCCATGCCCTCTACTCCACCAAGGCCTGCTATGATTGTGATGGAAGTTGTAAATCCTGCTTCCTTTGCCTTCTTCATGGCAGTTACATATTCTTCATAAGTTACCCCTTTTTTGATTTCCTTTAGGAGTTCTTCGTCTCCTGTCTCGAAACCAATGTAGAGCATCTCAAGTCCTTCAGCCCTAAGTTCCTTTAGTTCTTCTAGGGACTTTCTATTTATATCTTGGGCAGTTGCATAGGATGAAACTCTTTTGACATTGGGATAATATTTTTTTATGGTCCTTAGGATTTCCACAAGGTCCTCTGTCTTTAATACAAGAGCGTCTCCATCTGCCAAGAAGATCCTCTCAAAATAATCTCCATAAGAGCTCATTTCTATTAGGTCCTTCTTTATATCTTCAAGGGGTCTTATCCTAAAATCATCATCCTTGTACATGTAGCAAAAAGTACAGTTGTTGTGAGAACAACCCACTGTAGCTTGAATTATTAGTGACCTAGCCTCACTTGGCGGTCTAAAAACATTTCCGTAATACTGCATATAACTTCCCTCTCTTTTTTATTCTCTTTTTATTTTAATTTTTTCCGTGCTTCTTTAATAAGTCGTCCTTTAGCTTCCAAAGTTTTTCTGACAAGTCGACGATGTACTCGTTTGGATTGTCAAGTCTCTTAGTCTCTTCCCAAAGAGTATCAAGTTCTGCCTCAGCTCTTGCTCTTATTTCATCAAGACTTGGCATCTTGTAAACAAGTTCACCCTTGTCATAAATTTGAACAAGGACCTTCTTAGCTGTGTAGTCTGTAAGTGTCTTTCTCTTCCAAGTGTAGATTGGGTGGAAGACTTCGTAATTATCCTTGGGGATTTCTTCATCTCTTAGGGCTATGACATCACCCATGGCCTTGCCAGTTTCATTTTCATAAAATCTGTAAAGTTCCTTAAAACCTGGTGTAGTAATTTTTGCCACGTTTTCAGAAATCTTAATCTTTGGAGTTATATTTCCCTTTTCATCTTCTGTGGCAACAAGTTTATAAACTCCACCAAAAACTGGAGATGACTTTGATGTAATAAGTCTTTCCCCAACTCCAAAGGAATCAAGCTTTGCCCCTTGATGGAGGATTGTCCTAATTGTGTACTCATCTAGGGAGTTGGATGCCATAATCTTAACATCTTCATAGCCTGCATCATCTAGCATCTTTCTCGCCTTGTTGGAAATGTAAGTTATATCTCCAGAGTCAATTCTTATGCCCTTAGGTCTAAATCCACGAGGAACAACTTCTTCGTCAAAGACCTTGATAGCATTAGGGACACCTTCCTTAAGAGTGTCGTAAGTGTCAACAAGAAGTAGACAGTTGTCTGGATAAACTCTTGCAAAGGCTCTAAAGGCTTCTAGCTCTGTGTCAAACATTTGAACCCAAGAGTGAGCCATGGTTCCAAGAGCTGGTACTCCAAACATCTTGTCTGTCAAAGTGTTAGCTGTTCCTGCACAACCACCTATGTAGGCTGCCCTTGCTCCAAGATTTGCTGCAGAATATCCTTGGGCTCTTCTTGATCCAAATTCAACAACTGGTCTGCCCTTAGCTTGCTTAACAATTCTTGATGCCTTAGTTGCAATCATAGATTGGTGATTTATTGTAAGTAGAACCATAGTCTCAAGCATTTGAGCTTGAATAGCTGGGCCTCTTACTATTAAAAGTGGCTCACCAGGGAAGGCAAGAGTTCCTTCTGGCATTGCCCAAACGTCACATTTAAATTCAAAATCTTTTAAATAAGATAAAAACTCTTCGTCAAAAATTCCCTTTTCTCTTAAGAAGTCTATGTCTTCTTCTGAGAAGTGGAGGTTCTCCATGTACTCAATAAGTTGTTCAAGGCCAGCAACAATTGTGTACTCTCCGTTGTCAGGCACTTCTCTGAAGAACATATCAAAGATGACAGTCTTGTCTCTTAGTCCTTCCTTAAAAAAACCATTGGCCATTGTGAGTTCATAGAAATCCACAAGCAAGGTGTAATTTTTCTTTACATTATAATTTACCATTTTATACTTCCTTTTCTTTTATCTAGGCTCCCTAGATTCCCTTAGTTAATTACCTAAATTATATCACAAAGGAGATTTTTTTAATAATTTAATGGCTCTCATCCTTATATATGTCCAAAAATATTTTTATAAAAGTCTACTTGTGTTATAATTTTTAAGAAAAAATTCTTGCGAGCTTCTTTTCTATGAAGAGACTCTTAAAGATTTTCAAATTCTTATTAATTAGTAAATAACTATGCTATAATAACAATAGATTGGTAAAGGTGAAATTTTTTGGAAAAAGTTAAAAGCATTGTGGACATAGAGAGGTCCCTAATAAAAACTTACAGGAGAGACATTTATAAAAAATTCGTCAAGGGGATTAACAATTATGAAATGATTAGCCCTGGCGACAAGATTGCAGTTGCAATATCAGGTGGCAAGGACTCGCTAACTCTTGCCAAGCTCTTGCAAGAACTCAAGAAGCACAACAAGGTTCCCTTTGAATTAGAATTCATTGCCATGGACCCAGGCTACCTTCCTGAGAACAGAGAGAGACTTGAGTACAACTGCGAGAAACTTGGAATCCCTGTCAAGGTTCACGACTCTGATGTCTTTTCAGTTGCTGAAAAATTATCAGAAGGTGGCTCAACTTGTTACATGTGTGCCAGGATGCGTCGAGGCAATTTATACAACAGGGCCCAAGAGCTTGGCTGCAATAAGCTTGCCCTTGGTCACCACTTTGATGATGTCATCGAGACTGTTCTTTTAAATATAATCTACGCTGGCGACTTCAAGACAATGATGCCAAAGTTGAAATCCAAAAACTTTGAAGGCTTAGAACTCATTAGACCCATGTATCTCGTAAGAGAGGAAGCCATTATTAGGTTTATGAAGTCCACTGGCCTTTCTGCTCTTGACTGTGCCTGCACTGTTACCCAAAAGCAGTCCGGCAACAAGAGGTTTTTCATCAAGGACCTCATCGAAGAGCTCAAGAAGGAAAACAAAAATGTTGACATAAATATCTTGCGTGCAACAGAAAATGTCAACATGGACCAAATTCTTGGCTACAAGGAAAAGGGCGAAAGACACAACTTTTTAGAATTTTACTAAAAAAAATCCTGTTTTTTATCGAGATTATGGGGTATGTAAGTTAAGGTAATTTAACTTTGTTAAATGTATTGAAGGGAAGGACTTAATTAAGTCTTTACTTTATAAAATATAAGGAGGATTTATGGAAAACTTATTGTCAGTACCTATTAAAGACGATATATATTTTATAGGTACAAATGATAGAAAGACTGAACTATTTGAAGGAATGTGGCCACTACCAAAGGGTGTTGCTTACAACTCTTTTGTACTAAAGGGAGAAAAAAATATACTTTTTGACCTAGTAAGAGTTAACACTATTGACGATTACATTCAAAAGATCAATGAAATTATTGGAGAAAATGAAAAAATTGATTACATAGTAATCAATCACATGGAACCAGACCACACATCTTCAATTAAGACAATCTTGGACATCTATCCAGATGCAAAACTTGTTACAAACAAGAAGGCTGTTGCCATGTTAAAGAACTTCTACGAAGTTACAGACAACATCATCGAAGTTAAAGAAGGAGAAACTGTAGAACTTGGTAGTAGAAAGTTAACTTTCTACATGACTCCAATGGTTCACTGGCCAGAATCTATGGTTGCCTACGAAGAAGCAACTAAGACCCTATTCTCACAAGACATCTTCGGTGGTTTTGGTACACTTGATGGTGGAATCTTTGACGACCAAATTGAATACAATTCACAGTATCTAGAAGAAACTACAAGATACTTCATCAACATAGTTGGTAAGTATGCAACACAAGCCCTAAAAGCTCTAAAGAAGCTAGAAGGTCTTGATATTGAACTTATTTGTCCAGACCATGGACCAATCTGGAGAAAAAATCCACAAAAGATCATCGACATCTACACATCACTTGCAAAGCAAGAAACAATTGATGGCTGTGTAGTAATCTACGGTTCAATGTATGGTAACACAGAAACAATGGCAGAAGCAGTTGCAAGAGGACTTTCTGAAGGCGGACTTACTGATGTAAAGGTTCGTGACATCACAAAGACTTCCAACTCTTATTTACTTTCTGACATCTGGAGATACAAGGGAGTTATCATTGGTTCATGTTCTTACGACAATAACCTCTTCCCTCCAATGAACTACCTAATGACAGAAGCTTCTCACCAAAGAATGAAAAACAATTACTGGGGAATCTTCGGTTCCTACTCATGGTCAGGTGGAGCTCTAAAAACTCTAAAGAAATACATGGAAGATGGCAAGTACGATGTGCTTGACACTCAACTTGAAATCCAAGGTGCAGCAACAAAGGAAGAATTACAACAACTTATCGACTTCGGTAAGGAAATGGCTGCAAAGATCCTAGCAAAAGAAGATTAATAAAAGTTAAATAAATCATAACCACCGGCTAAGCCGGTGGTTTGTTTTGCCCCTATAAGGGGCTGTTACCGGCAGCATTCCATGCTTTGAACTTTCTTTCTCGTGCACCAAT
>QWCP01000083.1_pt1 | contig 56755 bp, 42 predicted proteins | sample 1972561 | NCBI WGS metagenome assembly QWCP01 (sample SAMN09866705, study PRJNA288562) | Human vaginal metagenome isolate pre4_vaginal, whole genome shotgun... | isolation source: vagina | host: Homo sapiens | place: USA: California
CCTTCGTCAATCGAGACGAAGGCAGACCTCGCTTGCGTTGAAAGCACACTGTGCTTTCAACCCTGAGCAAGCTCGGCGCTCCGAGTTGCTTTCGCGCGCGCTGTGCTGCGCTCAAGCATGTCGTCGCGCCCGCGATTGGAGCGCCGCGCAACCTCAAACCCTCCAAATGTGGGGGTAACGTTCTCACTGTGTAGATTTTCTGCCGTTTGCATCTATCGTCGGTTATCTGAAAATTTACGGTTCAAGTTGCGAGGCGCACCAACATTTGTTGGTAATTAGCTCTAAATTTCTTAAAAAATAGTAACATTGTGCATTTTTTCTCAAGCCCCATGTAAATTATATGTTAATACAGAATTTTTTCTATGTTAACAACACAGAAAATATTTGTGTAAAAAGGGCTAAATTAAGCCATTTTTTATATAAAAATGTGATTTTCCTCACATTTTTGTTTGTGAAAACGCAATTTTTTTGGAATTGTTTCTGGCTCAAGCAGTGCTAAAGTTTGTGAAAAATATTTTTGTTGCATCTGCTGAAAAGCGGCATTATCTGTCGATTCATATGGGGAGGGGGTATATCTTCCGTGTGATATTTAGCGGAAATGCCTTAAATGAGAGTAACAAAAATATTTACACCTATAGATGAAATTGTGCTGGAAATTTTGCATATATTGCACAAGGTTTCCAAGAAAATTCCACTTGCAGAATTTGGGGCCATTCCCAACATTTTCTTGTGAATTTATCTATAAGCAATTTTCACTGGGTAGTTAACCACCATTTTGAAGGAGAGTATGTTTATGAAGTTCAAACGAACGTCATATCTGACTCGTTTAGCGGCATTAAGCGTAGCAGCCGCTACGCTTCTAGTGCCACTTGCTGATGTTTCCCCAGCGTTTGCTGAAGAAACATCAGGCACAGAATTCACTGCAGCGTCTGCCAAAACGCGCAAAAGTACGAATTTTTCCCCAGAACAGCTGCGTCACATTAATCCAACGCTTGCTAAAGCGGTAGAAAAATATCATAACAGCAGTCAGAATGCAAATAAAAAAGTTGCCTCTTCTGAACCAGTAACTGTTATTGTTACGATGAAAAATTATCATCCTGATCGTACCGAAGCTAGTGAAAAAGCCAATATTCAAGAGCAGAAAGATTTTATTAATCGAGTACAGTCAAAATACAATATGACAGTTCGTCGTCAAGTTGGCTACTTGTTGAACGCTTTTGAAGCTACTCTTCCTGAAAATCATATTCAGGCTTTGCGAAAGGAGCCAGGTGTAGTTTCTGTTGCAAAAGAACGCTTGTATTATCCAATGGAAAATACTGCACGTAATTTGCAAGGTGTACAAACTGCGTTTAAAAAGTATCATCTCGATGGAACTGGCATGCTGGTCTCCATCATCGATACCGGCATAGATCCAACTCACCAAGATATGAAGCTTGATGCTTCAGCTAAGCAACATCTTCGATTACAACCAACAGGTAAAGGCAACACTACTGACAAAGTTCCTGCAGGTTTCAATTACGCCGATGAAAACGACAACTTCACAGACTCTGGTGCAGAACAGCACGGTATGCATGTGGCTGGTATTGTTGCTGCAAATGGTGATGAACAGGATTCTCCTGCTTCAGAACATCATCGCGTTGATGGTGTAGCTCCAAACGCTCAGCTGCTTGCTATGAAAGTGTTCTCAAATAATCCTGAGGCACATGGCGCTCGCGATGTTGATATTGTTGCTGCAATCGAAGATTCTGTAAAACTTGGCGCCGATATTATCAACATGTCTCTCGGTTCAACTAATGGTTTTGCTGGAACTTCTAATGCCACTTCAATTGCACTTAAAAAGGCTCGCGAAGCTGGTTCACTACCAGTGATTTCTGCTGGGAACTCTGGCTTGAACTTTTCTCCTTCCGGCGGTGAGGATGATGCGCTTGGCAAGTGGGATGATGCTACTCTCGGTTCGCCATCTTCTTATCCTTCCGCTTTCAGCGTTGCTTCTGTAGAAAATTCCAACATTACGCAGCAAGCAGCAAACTGGACAGGGAAAGATGGCAAATCTCACGCAGTGCCATACAATCTTGCCATTGGTTCTTTAATAGACGCAGTATCTCAGCATGAACTTGTGGATGCTAAAAAAGCTACTGTCGACGATGTAAAAAATCTTGATCTTAAAGATAAGTATGCTCTTGTAGAACGTGGTGGCATTACTTTTACGGAAAAGTTTAAGAATGCTATTGCTAAAGGCGCTAAGGGTGTGATTGTTTATAATCACGACAAAGATTCATCCATGTTTATTGGAATGGGCGGATTGGAGAAAATCAAGGATTGCTTTGGTGCGTCCATCCCTCGTTCTTATGCCTTGCAAATTCTTGCTGCTTTGCATAACGGCGAGAAAGTAAAGATAGCTTTCACGGACCAATTTACTACTATTGTTAATCCAGATAACGGTAAGCCTTCAACCTTCACTTCTTGGGGACCAACGCCAGAACTTGATTTCAAACCTCATATTGCTGGCATTGGCGGCAACGTGTGGTCTACGCAGAATGGCAATAAATACACGAGCATGTCCGGTACTTCCATGGCTGCTCCAAACGTTTCCGGTCTTTCGGCGTTAGTGATGGAAAGCTACAAAAAGCGTTTTCCAAAACTTAAAAAGTCTGAGATGATTAAGCGTGTTGAGCAATCGTTGATGAATACAGCAAGCATTATTGGACGTAAGGATTCTGCAGATAGTAAGCAGATTCCGTATGCTCCTCGTCAGATTGGTGCTGGCTTAGCTCAGGTCGATAAAGCTGTTGCTACTAACGTGATTGCAACAGTCGATGGCAATTCGTACGTGGCTCTTAGAAACGTGAATGCTGATCGCAAGTTTACAGTTACTTTACATAATTATGGTAAGAATCCAGTAAAATTTGCTGTCCCAGATCAAGATGTTGTCAATGAGTCTAATGAGGTTAATCAAAAGACAGTAACCTCTATTAGTGATACTGAAACGTTGCAATCACAAACGCGTACAGTTACAGTAAAGCCTGGTAAAACCGCTGATGTGAAGTTTACGTTAAGCCCAGATTGTTCTCAAGGCAATCATTATATTGAAGGTTGGGTGCGTTTTGAATCGCTGAGCAATACTCAGCCAGATGTTGCTGTGCCATACCTCGGTTTCGTAGGCGATTGGAATGCTGAACCAATTATGGTAAAGCCGGGAGAAAGCTATGGTGCAAATCATAGTGATCTTACGACATCGTTGCTTTCTGTAGCAGGCAGTATGGGCAAACTTCCAGTCAATAATGAAACGAAGCCGTATGTACTTGGCGAATTTTCACCTGCAAATCAAGATGGGTGGATGGATTACGTTGTGCCATCTATGGCTATGTTCCGTGGTGCGTCCGACATAAAGTATTCTGTGTTGGATTCTCATCATAAAACTAAGATTGTTCTTGGAACAGAACACAATGTAAATCGTTCTACTATCTCTGATGCTAGTGCAACCGACGGTTTAGCTGGAAATTTCGACGGGTCTGTGTGGAATCCAAAAACAAGTAGGTTTGACATTCTTCCTGATGGATGGTATACGTATCGCATTCAGGCTCGCTTAGGAGATAAGTTTGATTGGCAAACTTACGATATGAAGGTAGCAATCGATAATCATGGACCTAAAGTCACAGTATCTGATCGTGATGATAAAGGCAATGTGAATATTGTTATTAGTGATGAATTGAGTCCTGATCCTGGCGTACCAACTATTCATCTTCCTGGTGTAAAAGATGCTTTGAACTATGGTGATGAAGATACTCAATGCCCATTGAATGAAGCAACTCGTACGCGAGTGTGCAAGCCTATCCACATTGGTACTGACGCAGCATATATAGATGTGCTTGCTCGAGATAATGCTATGAACCCAACTGAGGTTAAGAAGGTATTCAAGAAGCATACTCAGAAAGGTGCAAACGGTAAGGAAGAAGAAATATATACTAGGAACATTATCATTCCAAATGAAAAAGTTCTTACTTCTCAACAAATTAAAGCAAATCAGTTAGAAGAAAGCAAAAACCCGAATATTAATGGCAAGTTCTACATCGAAGGATACCTTACCGATAACGTCGCATCTATACAAGCTTACGTAACTCCTAATGGTGGTACAAAGCAGAAAGTTACGAATGCTGCAAAACGCAAGGATGATAATACTTTCTACGCGTTTGTGCCGCTGAAAAATGGCGAAAATACTGTGATGTTTAAGGCGTACGATGCAAAAGGTGATCGTCTTGGTAATAAGAAACTTAAGCTAACGTTCAACGCGCAAGCTCCAAACATTACCATGAATGGTCTTGACAACAAGGGTAATTTGCCTGTAGCTGCAGATGGTAAAGTAACTGTTGCTGGTAAAGTAACGGATACTCCTGGAGATACTGTAAAACTAACGTTGAAGTATCAGAAAGCTGCTGACAATACTACTTCAGCTAATGTTGTTGCCGGTTCAGGTGCTTCTCATACTACTGCATCTTCTTCGCAAGCTGTTTCTGGAGCTAATACAACTTCAACAGCGAATATTAATGCAAATGTAAAGCAAGCAGAGGCGGCTGCAGCTGGTAAAGAAACTGAAGAAGTGGTAACTGTTGGCAAAGACGGTAGCTTTAAAACAGTGATTACTCCTGCTGCTAAAGCTGTGACTGTAACGCTCGTAGCTACGGATTCCGCAGAAAATAGCACTACTATGGGTCTAGCGCTTGCTGGTCGTGCAACTGCTACACCTGAAGCTCAACAGACAAAAGATTTCATGCTTACTAATGCTGGTTCTATGGGTTCTTATGCGTGGTTAGTGCATAAGAAAGCTTATGGATCAGATGTTATTGGCAAAAATTATTTTGTTGCTCAAGGCGAAGTGGGTGCTAATGTAACGAGTGTACTGTTCACTCCAGCTACGCGAATTGATGCCAAAACCAAGAAGTTCGTAACTCCAAACCCATTGCGTGCGAATATTAAGAATGGCAAGTTTAGCGTAAAGTTGCCGATGCATCCAGGAATCAACGATTTCCGCTTGCAAGTAAATACAAAAGCAACTGATGAAGATGCTGATGAAGACGATGAAACGAATGTAATCGATACTCCTGCAGCTTTCTACTTCGACATTACGCCTCCAACAGCACGTTTCGACACGCCAAAGTTGTACGGACATACGTTATTTACAAATCGCGATACCGTTACCTTTAGTGGCAATGTGTCGGATGATGCTTTCGGTCAAACTTTGCGAATTAATAATGATTCTGTAGGTGATTTCTACACTTTGGATACGAATGGTACTGAAGTAACTCGTCGCCAATTCTCAACTGATATTCCAGTAAACGATGGTGACAAGTTGCTGCTGCACTTAAGTGATCAGGTTGAATCTCATTTACTCGGTGTGATTCCTGTTGTGCTTGATGAAACGGATCCAAAAGTTGAAGCTGGTTTGTTTGAAGGTGAAGAGATTGCTGATGGTCATGAAATCACTGTTCGAGCAACAGATGATCATTTGAAGTCTTTGCGCGTTATGGTTGATGGTCGTCCAGTAGCGTATACGGAAAATTATCTTCCAGTAAATACTGTTGAAAGCACCTTAGTTGATGTGAAGAACATCAACGATAATCCAACTCCAGATAAGCCAGATTCTACAACATTAACGTTGAAGATTCCGACTGAAAAGTTGGCTGATGGTAATCACACCCTTACTATTGAGGCGACTGATTTTGCTGGCAATACTGCTAGCGACACCAGTGATAATAGTGCTGATGCTACTGCGTACACATTTATTGTGAAGCGTAGTAAGAAGCATGCTGATGGTGAGAAGCCGGGTAAGTCACGTAAGCCGGGTGATCACAAGGGTGAGAAGCCGGGTAAGCCGGGTGATCACAAGGGTGAGAAGCCGGGTAAGCCGGGTGATCACAAGGGTGAGAAACCAAGCAAGCCAGGTAAGCCAAGTAAGCCAGGCAAGCCAAGTAAGCCAAGTAAGCCAGGCAAGCCAAGTAAGCCAGGTAAGCCGGGTGACCACAAGGGTGAGAAGCTAAGCAAGCCAGGTAAACCAAGCAAACCAAGCAAGCCAGGTAAATCAGGTAAGCCAGGCAAGAAGCCAGCTCCTGCTCCAAAGCCAACTCCAAAAAAGCCGGAAACTAAGGATGAATCAACTCAAACGGATTCAGCCCCACTGCCTCCTGCTTCTACAGTAAAATTCACAAAGAATCTGATTGCTTTAGATACTAAGGAAATTGTTGCTGGCGGGGAACAGAGCGTATATGTTTCTGGAAAACCTGCAGCTTTGAAGAATGCTAAGCAAGATGCTCGCATGTATGCGTTCATCTACTCTACGCCTCAGCAGCTGAATGGTGAAGATGGTCATGAGTATGTAACAGTGCGTGCTGATGAGAACGGCAAGTACTACTTCAAAGCTATGATTCCAGCTGGTTTAGCTGGCAAACATACCATTCTGCTTATGGATGCTGGAGGTAGTCAGCTTGCTTCTGGTGAAGTGACTGTGTCTGCTGCACACGTTGCTGATGCCGGTACTCAGTCTGACAATATGCCAGCTGAGAAGAAGCCGGCTGAAAAGAAGCCGGAATCTAAGCCAGCTGAGAAGAAACCAGCTCCGAAGAAACCAGCTCCGAAGAAGCCTGCTGATAAGAAGCCGGTAGATAAGAAGCCGGTAGAGAAGAAGCCGGTAGAGAAGAAGCCGGTAGAAAAGAAGCCTGCTGAAAAGAAGCCGGTAGAGAAGAAGCCGGTAGAAAAGAAGCCTGCTGAGAAGAAGCCGACTGAAAAGAAGCCTGCTGAATCTAAGCCGGCTGAATCTAAGCCAGCTCCGAAGAAGCCGACTGAGAAGAAGCCAGCTGAGAAGAAGCCAGCTCCGAAGAATCCAGTTGAATCTAAGCCAGTGGAAAAGAAGCCGGTAGAAAAGAAGCCTGCTGAGAAGAAGCCGGAATCTAAGCCGGCTGAATCTAAGCCAGCAGAATCTAAGCCTGCTCCGAAGAAGCCTGCTGATAAGAAGCCGACTGAAAAGAAGCCAGTGGAAAAGAAACCTGCTGATAAGAAGCCGGAATCTAAGCCAGTGGAAAAGAAGCCGGTAGAAAAGAAGCCGGCTGATAAGAAGCCAGCTGAGAAGAAGCCAGCAGAATCTAAACCAGCTGATAAGAAGCCGACTGAAAAGAAGCCAGTGGAATCTAAGCCAGCTGATAAGAAACCGGAATCTAAGCCTGCTGATAAGAAGCCGGAATCTAAGCCTGCTGATAAGAAGCCGGAATCTAAACCTGCTCCGAAGAAACCTGCTGAGAAGAAGCCAGCTGAGAAGAAGCCGGTAGAGAAGAAATCAGAACACACTGATCACAGTCATTCAGATCATGTGCGTCAGCACCATGCTGCTAATCGTTCCTTTACTAAGAAAGGAAAGAATGCTAGTGGTTCTGTCCATGCTTCTGCAGAGTCGAAGTTAGATACTACAGAAGGTGGCGAGAATCATGAGAGTGCTCATGTTGCCACTGCAAATAAGTCCGACAGTATTCAGTCTGAAACTAACGGTGCTACTGATAATAACAGTGCTAACAATTCTGCTGGTGCTGTTGATGGTACTTCAAGTAAGGAACAGACTGCTGAACGTGCAACTGCAAAAGAACTGACTTCAAAGTTAGCTGTTACTGGCAGTGGCGTTGTTGCTGCAGTTGTGACCTTCTTGGTACTGATGGTAAGTGGTGCAATAACATTCACCGCGCGTAACCGTAGGGTGCATGCTGGTTCTAATGCTGCTGTTCGCAAATAAAATAATATAACTAAAAATAACTCGTGATTAGTTGAAAAGCTAAGAATGAGTGAATAAATGAAAAATGACTGAATTTAGTATTGAATTTTGCATATTGAACAATTTCAGTATTGAGTTTTGATTTTGTTAATCAATCTAAGTTTAGTTGTTGCTAACGGCTGGTAAAAGTGCCCACTGCTCTTATGAGTGTGTGGGCACTTTTTATTAATGGTGCTAAGAATAAATATTTGCTTAAGTTTGACTCTGTTGAGATTTCAAGAATTGTAAATCTTCTTCACTCGATTACTGCTGAAAGAAGCACGACGATTTGCTTGAGTGCTGCGGTTTAGTGCGCGTGTTTGGAGTGCTTAACGTGTCGTAGACCTCCAAATGTGGGGTAAGCTCCTCGTAAATGGAGCGATTCACAACAGATAACCCTCCAAATGCGAGATGATTCTCTCACGTTTGGAGTGCTCAGCCCTCCGTAACCATCCAAACGCCGGAAACTTTCCTCGCGTTTGGAGTGTTACGCTCAAGCAGGTCGTCAGCGCACACCAACCACAACCCAATTTCTAAAGCACAACCACACGAACCCGCCCTGCCTTCGTCAATCGAGACGAAGGCAGACCTCGCTTGCGTTGAAAGCACACTGTGCTTTCAACCCTGAGCAAGCTCGGCGCTCCGAGTTGCTTTCGCGCTTTCTTAAGAAATAAAGAAAGCGTAATCGTGTGCGCTCCGATGCTGAAAGCACACTGTGCTTTCAGCATTGAGTCGTCGCTACCGCATCGATTTGCTTTTTCACGCTACGCTTTGAGTGAAAAAGCAAGGCGATGCGACACGCCGGCTTGCGCTCAACCGGATTCTGAGTATAGTAGTTACTCGGTTCGCGGAAACGAGCCGAGATAACCAACGCCCCTTTAGCTCAGTTGGTTAGAGCAGCTGACTCTTAATCAGCGTGTCCAGGGTTCGAATCCCTGAGGGGGCACAAACAAAACCCAAGCTTCGTGCTTGGGTTTTTTCGTATCTAATACTTCCGAAAACGCATGCAACAGCGCGTGTTTGTCCCTCTTTCCAGTCAATCTTGAAGTATGACCTTGTCAAATATGATGCCGCAATTATTTCAAGATGATGCGCAGCTTGAACAGTCGAAGCAGCCACAAACGTTCATGCAGCAGTCACAGCAACCACTTACGCAGCCGCAGCCACGTCCGCTCCCTCTGAAAGCTGCCGACACAACCGCCGAAAACCCGTGGCCTGTTGCCGTCTTAAGCCAAAAGTTCCACAGCGCCGTAGAACGCTGGCCAGCCGCGTGGATCGAGGGTCAAATCGTCGAAATCAACATGCGCCGCGCCTCTTCCGGCTACATTACTCTTCGCGACAGCAACGAAGAAGTGTCGATTTCCGTAATGGGCTTCAGCAATTTCGTGCAGCAGGCGCGCGAACTTCGCCAGGGCGACCGCGTAGTCGTTCACGGCAAGGCGGATATTTGGGTAAAAGCTACGCGTTTAAGCTTCGTTGCAGACGAAATACGCCGCGTCGGTGCCGGCGACTTAAAAGCGCAAATTGACGAGTTGCGTAAAAAGCTTAAAGGCGAAGGCCTTTTTGACGCGGAAAATAAGATTCCACTGCCGGAGTTTCCTAAGTGCATCGGACTCGTGTGTGCTCCTCAAGCGCGCGCGGAGGGCGATGTTATTACGAACGTGAATTTGCGCTGGCCTGTTACGCGTTTCAAGGTTGTTCACGCGCACGTGCAGGGCGTGCAGTGCCCGGCGGATATTGTTGCCGCAATTAAGCAGCTCGATGCGGACCAGGAGGTTGACGTTATTATCGTTGCTCGTGGTGGCGGCAGTTTTGAGGATTTGATTGGTTTTTCGGACGAGGGTGTGGTTCGCGCTACGGCCGCGTGCGTGACGCCGATTGTGTCCGCAATCGGACACGAGGACGATTGGACGCTGATTGATTTGGCGGCAGACATGCGCGCTTCAACTCCTACGGATGCTGCAAAGCGCGTTGTTCCGGACGTTCGCGAGCAGTGGCAGCTTATTGATAACGCGCTGCAAACTATGCGCATGCGAATTTCTGCGCGCGTCGATAATGAGATTCGCCTCGTTGAGGGTTACGCGAACCGCCCGAGCCTTACGCGCCCGAGCACTATGCTTGAGCCGCACGAGCGATTGGTTGAGCAGGCTATTGAGCGAATGCGCCACGGTTTGGTGCGACTTCTTGACGATGCGAGCTTGACTGTTGAGAAGGCTCACGCGAGCTTGACTGCATTAAGTCCGCAGTCGACTTTGAATCGCGGATACGCTGTTGTGCAGCTCAGCGGTGGGCGAGTGCTGGACGACGCTTCGTTAGCGAAAGTTGGCGACGATATGACAGTTACGCTTAAAAGCGGCGTGGTTCTTGGCAAGGTGACTGGCACAAAAGTGGCTGCCGTAAAGTCAAGTAAGTAAATTTTTAGATATTTTAGATACAACGAAAGGTTAGATATGAGCGAAAAAGAAACTAAGAACGCAGAAAGTGCAGAAAGCGCGCAAAGTGCAGAATTTGCAAGCACTCTTACGAAAGAAGAGCGCGCTGCGATTGAGGCGATGCCGTATGAAGAGGCTCGCGAAAAGCTTGTTCAGGCGGTTCAGGCGCTGGAAGCTGGTGGTTTGACGCTCGACCAGTCCATGCGTCAGTGGGAGATTGGCGAGGCGTTGGCAAAGCGCGCGCAGGGTTTGCTTGCCACGGTTCGTGCCAAGTTGGACGCGGCACAGGCGGAGCAGTCAGCTACAGCGGCTACGGCCGGCACGCAGTCTAATCTTGAGGATTAGCGCGCGCCGCAGTGACACGCCTTAGTGTATAATTGCCATTTGTTGCTTTGCAGGATGCGTGCGCGTGTTTCATTTTGCGTGTTGCGCGCTGCAATCAACTACACTGCCTCGGTAGCTCAGTGGATAGAGCACCACTCTCCTAAAGTGGGTGTCGTCAGTTCGATTCTGATCCGGGGCACTTTTATGTGTGGACGTTGTGCAGTTTATATTTGTGCAATGATGTTGTTCGCTGTATATAGTTTGCTTGTTTTTGACAAATATTAGTTTCTTTTGTAAAACGAGTATGTGGTGAAGCCAGACTGTGTCTGGTTCGCGAAGAGCCAATCAAGCGATTGATTGGCTCTTTGTGCATCTAATAGCGGGGGATTGTGAATTTAATTAGCAGATTATTATTTATTCACTGCAAGTGTCATGTGTAATCCGAGTGCTTTTAAAATTTTTGAGATTGTTGCAAATGATGGGTTTCCTTCTTTAGAAAGTGATTTGTACAGTGATTCGCGATTAAGTTTCGTTTCTTGAGCTAGTTTGCTCATTCCGTGAGCTTTTGCTATATCTCTTAGAACAAGTTGGACTGTTTTAGTATCTCCATCTTCTAGTGCAATAGCAAGATATTCATCAATTGCTTCCTGTGTGTCTAAGTATTTACTTGCGTCAAACGTTGAAAAACTAACCTTGTCCATCTTATTGTTCCTCGCGTAATTTTCTTAATTGCCTGTTTAAGCCCTGTATATATATGAAATTGTAACTTATATACTAAAGAGCAACAATTTATAGATATAATATTGTTTTTTGACATATATGTGTACAATAGACATATATTGTATGCAATTATGACAATGAAGGTGTTTTTATGGCTGTTTCCACGGTAGCAAGAATTAATTTCAGAACAGATGAGAAAACTAAGCAAGATGCAGAAGTCTTATTTGATGCTTTAGGTCTTGATATGTCTACTGCGTTAAACATGTTTCTTAAGCAAGCAGTGCGTGAACAAGCTCTACCTATTAGTCCGTCACTCGTTACGCCTCTTCCGAATGAAGCAACACTTCAGGCTATGAACCACGCTAATCAAATTATGAATGGCAAAATTTCTGAAGACGGCATTGTTTTTAGCAATGCTAATGAAGCTAAAGCATTTTTGGATAATATGTCATGAAAATGTCATGAAAATTATTCGCGAGTCGCGAAATCCTTCCTAATGTTAGGGGATAGTGTTAGATTATTCCTAACTTAAGCGATGATCCGTTATCGGCGGGGAGTTTTCGGAAGAACGGCGAGGATTCGTAAGATTCTCGCTTATTAGAACCGACGGGGTTGGCCCGCACAGCCAAACACGAGAGGCTATAAGAATAGTTGATTGCGTAACTTGTTTTACGTAATCGTCTTATAGCAAGCGAGGTGGTACCGCGGCAGTAACTGTCGTCCTCGCAGGGAAATATTCACCCTGTTGAGCGAGGAGAGCACAGTGAGCGAATCCACTAATCCAGCAGCAAACGCGTCCGCAAATCACGTATATCCAAAAGTAAGTGTTTCTGCATCAACGCAAGCAACCGCCGACGCGCAAGTTGCTCCAAATCCTTCCTTCCCAAAGCTTGAAGAATCCGTTCTCCAATACTGGGATGCAAACAATACTTTCCGCAAGTCAATCGAATACCGCCCGTCCGGCAAGGGTAGCCAAAACGAGTTCGTGTTCTTCGATGGCCCTCCATTCGCAAACGGTCTTCCTCACTACGGTCACCTTCTCACAGGCTATGCAAAAGACGTTGTTCCGCGCTATCAGACTATGCGCGGCCGCAAAGTAAACCGCGTTTTTGGTTGGGATACTCACGGACTTCCAGCAGAGTTGGAAGCGCAGAAGGAACTCGGCATCGAATCGGTTGAGCAAATCGAAAAAATGGGCATCGCGAAGTTCAACGACGCTTGCCGTGCTAGCGTTTTGAAGTACACGAAAGAGTGGCAAAACTACGTGCATCGTCAGGCTCGCTGGGTTGATTTCGAGCGCGGCTACAAAACACTGAACATTCCATACATGGAATCCGTAATGTGGGCATTTAAGCAGCTTTACGATAAGGGCTTAGCTTACAAGGGCTACCGCGTGCTTCCGTACTGCCCAAAGGACCAGACTCCGCTCAGCGCTCACGAGCTTCGTATGGACGCGGACGTTTACCAAAATCGCCAGGATACTACCGTTTCCGTCGCCGTTAAGCTTCGCGACGAAGACGATGCTTACGCAGTCTTCTGGACCACTACTCCTTGGACTGTGCCAACCAACTTCGCAATCGTAGTCGGTGCAGACATTGACTACGTGGAAGTTCGCCCAACTGAAGGCAAGTTCGCAGGCAAAAAGTTCTACATTGGCAAGCCTTTGCTCGGCTCCTACGCTAAGGAACTTGGCGAAAACTACGAGGTTGTGCGTGAACTTAAGGGCGCTGAGATGGCAGGTTGGCGCTACTACCCAGTATTCCCATACTTTGCAAGCGATTCTGCGCTCGCAGAGGGTGGCACTCCTGGTCCTAACGCTTTTACGATTTTCACTGCAGATTATGTCGACACCGCTGAAGGTACTGGTCTTGTTCACCAGGCTCCTTACGGCGAGGACGATATGAACACACTTAACGCACACGAAATTCGCAGCGTTGACGTGCTCGACGCAGGCTGCAAGTTTACAAGCGACTGCCCAGATTACGAAGGCTTGTACGTTTTCGACGCGAACTTGCCAATTTTGCGCAACTTGCGTGCAGGAGACGGTCCGCTTGCTCAAATGCCGGAAGATCAGCGCGCGTTGCTGTTCCAAGAAAAAAGCTACGTGCACAGCTATCCTCATTGCTGGCGTTGCGCAACTCCGCTTATTTACAAGCCTGTTTCTAGCTGGTTTGTGTCTGTTACAAAGATTAAGAAGCGTTTGCTTGAGCTTAATCAGGAGATTAATTGGATTCCTGGAAACGTTAAGGATGGCCAGTTTGGTAAGTGGCTTTCTAACGCTCGCGACTGGTCAATTAGCCGCAACCGCTTCTGGGGTTCGCCAATTCCAGTGTGGGTGAGTGACGATCCAAAGTATCCTCGCGTAGACGTGTACGGTTCGTTGGAAGAACTTAAGGCTGATTTTGGCGATTATCCTCGCGATGACGATGGCAATGTGAATATGCACCGTCCATATATTGATCGCCTTACCCGTCCAAATCCAGACGATCCTACCGGAAAGTCGCAAATGCACCGTATTACGGACGTTCTCGACTGCTGGTTTGAGTCTGGTTCTATGCCTTTCGCACAGTTCCATTATCCGTTTGAAAATAAGGACTTCTTCGAAGAGCACTTCCCATGCGATTACATCGTTGAGTATATTGGTCAGACTCGCGGTTGGTTCTACACGCTTCACATTATGGCTACGGCGCTTTTCGACCGCCCAGCTTTTAAGAACGTGATTTGCCACGGCATCGTGCTTGGTTCCGACGGCCAGAAGATGAGTAAGCATTTGCGCAATTACCCAGATGTTAATGGCGTTTTCAACGAGTATGGTTCGGACGCTATGCGCTGGTTCCTTATGTCTTCGCCAATCTTGCGCGGTGGCAATTTGATTGTGACTGCCGACGGCATTAGGGATACGGTTCGTCAGGTTATGCTTCCAGTTTGGAGCTCGTACTACTTCTTCACTTTGTATGCGAATGCTGCAAACGGTGGCAAGGGTTACGATGCTCGTCGTCTTCGTACGGATGAGGTTGCAGGACTTTGCAACATGGATCGTTATTTGCTTGCTCGCACGCGTTTGCTTGTTGAGCGCGTTGAAAAGTGCTTGAACGAGTTTGCTATTAGTGACGCTTGCGCGGCAGTTGGCGATTTTATTGACGTGCTTACGAATTGGTATATTCGCGGCAGTCGCGACCGCTTCTGGAATGAAGACGAAACTGCTTTCAACACGCTTTACACGGTTTTGGAAGTGTTCATGCGCACGATTGCTCCTCTTGCTCCTATGGAAGCTGAGGCTGTGTGGCGCGGTCTTACCGGCGGAGAATCCGTGCATTTGGCTGATTGGCCTTATTTGGTAGAGCCTGAAATGCTTTCGGATGGCGAGAAGAACCCTAAGGCTGGCGAAGTAACTGAGCTTGGTGCTGTTCTTGCGCATGACGATGCTTTGGTTGCTGCTATGGATAAGGTTCGTGAGGTTGTGTCTTCTGCGCTTTCGTTGCGTAAGGCGGAGCAGTTGCGCGTGCGCCAGCCGTTGGCAAACTTGACGGTTGTTGCAGAAAATACTGCTGCTGTTGAGCCTTATGAGCAGGTGCTTGAGCGTGAGCTTAACGTGAAGAACGTTACATTCTGCACTTTGGAAGATGCAAGCTCTCACGGTTTGAAGATTGTTCATGAGCTTAAGGTGAATGCGCGCGCTGCTGGTCCTCGTTTGGGTAAGCAAGTGCAATTTGCTATTAAGTCTTCTAAGAGTGGCGATTGGCGTGTTGACGAGTCTGGTGCTCCTGTTGTTCAGACTCCAAACGGCGAAGTTGCGCTTGTTGAGGGCGAGTATGAGCTTGTGAATCGCGTTGAGTCTTCGGATGCTCAAGCAGCTGCGAATACGGCTTCTGCTGCAATGCCAACTGGCGGTTTCGTTATGCTTGACACCGCTTTGACGGACGATTTGCTTGCGGAAGGTTATGCTCGCGACGCTATTCGCGCTGTTCAGGATGCTCGCAAGGAGAACGGTTTGGACGTTACTGACCGAATCGCTTTGACTTTGAGCGTACCTAGCGCGGACGTTGCTAAAGTTAATCAGTTCCGCGATTTGATTGCGGAGGAGACTTTGGCTACGAGCTTCGAGGTTGTTGAGGCTGATTCTAGCGCAACTGAGCTTAGTGTAAGTCTTAAGCGTGCGTAAATCACAACTAACAGCTAACTAAACATATAGCTAACTTAAACAAAAACGTGCCGGTGTATTTCAATACGTCGGCACGTTTTTTGTTATTGCTTCGCTTGTATTTTTGTTTTTGTTTCGCTTGTATATGTTGAGGCTCGCCATTACGATAGTAAGCGTTTTTAGGAGGTAGTTTATGGCATCGTCGGCAGCAATTGGCGTTTTTGATTCGGGGCTTGGAGGCATTTCTGTAGCTCGTCAGTTGCATGCTAATCTTCCGCACGAGCGAATCATTTATTTTGGCGATTCTGCTAACGCTCCATACGGCATTAAAACGCCTGAGGAAGTTAAAAAGCTAAGTTTCGCAATTGTTGAGCGATTCGTTAGTCTAAATGTAAAAGCCATCGTAATTGCTTGCAATACTGCCACTTCTGCAGCTGTGAACGATTTGCGCGCGCATTACAATATACCTATCATAGGTATGGAGCCGGCGCTTAAATTAGCTTGTGATTTAGGCAAAGGTAAGCCTCAGCGCGTAATCGTAGCGGCAACTCCTCTTACTCTTCGCGAGCGCAAGTTTGCGGATTTGCTGCAACGTTTTTCGCAAGATAACACGATTTTTTCGCAGCCTTGCCCCGACTTAGTGCGTATTGTTGAGCGGGGGGAGCTTCATAATCGTGATGTAGTTTTTGCTGCTCTTCACAAGTATTTCGACGAGTATGATTTAGACAGTATTGATTCGGTTGTGCTTGGCTGCACGCATTTTGTGTTTTATAGGGATTATTTCCGTGAGTTTTTGCCTGTGCGCACGAATATTGTTGACGGCAATGAGGGTACGATTAACCATTTATACAAAATATTGGAACTTAATAATGAGCTTGCAAGCGAATCTCAGGAAGGCTCGATAACTCTTACTAATTCGGATACAAGCTTGCGCATGCAGCAACTTGCGAAGAGCTTGTGCTGAAGAACTTGTGCTGAAGAACTTGTGCTGAAGAGCTTGTGCTGGAAAAAGTTCGCGTTAAGATCTTGCGTTAAGATTTTGCGTTACAAATCGCTCTTACTCAGCCAAAAAATACTTTAGAATATTGGCACAAAATTAAAGTAAGCAATGCCGCAACCCAAAGCACGTCTATGAGCAAGTCGTATCGCAAACGGTAGTAGCTTTCAACCAAGCTAAAACGCTTAACAAGCAACTTTTGTGAACTTACGCTTGCGTGCGTTAGCGCCATAAATTGCACAGTTGTGGAGAACATAAGCACAATGCACCACGGGCACAACGCGTGAATCACGAACATAGATTGCGAAAACAGCCAATAAGCGTAGGCAAGTGCGCACAAGCCACCAAGCCAAGTGCAGATTGCAAACCATCGCGGCACACGGACGCGAATCATACCAATAACAGCAAGTGTTACGAACACGCTTTCTGCGGCAATTCCAAAGAATGCGTTTGGGAAGCTTAATTCGCCGAATTTCACCATTTCTGCCTGCCAAGTTTGTGCTACGCGCGAACAGGAAACTACACTGTTAAAATCACAACTCAAGAGCTTTTTAGGAGCACGCGCTAAAGCAAGGGTTTCAGCAGAAAGTATAAGCGAAGTTACGAGCGCTACAGCAGAGAAAAATAGCATTACGCCGTAAGTCCATACTGCAGAGTGCCTCCAGCCGTGGAGTGTTGTTTTGCAGTTTTCTTCGACTTCATTTTGCTGCATGACTGCTCCTCACTAATGTATTTGCCTACTTTTGCGTTATACGTAACACGCTTTACAGACTACAGTCTACGATAATTATATGACTGTAACGAGTAACAACACGTACGCGCACTTTTCGCACGATCATCATCGTTGGGATTTGCACTGCCATACTGTGTATTCTGATGGCACTGCAACACCAACTGATTTAGTTACGCAAGCTAAAATCGCTGGTTTGCAAGGGGTTGCTATTACAGATCACGACACTACTGCCGGCTGGGATGATTTTCGTCAAGCTGCTCATGCTGTGAATATGCCAGCACTGTTTGGTTCGGAAATTACTGCGGAAGATGCTGGAGTTTATGTGCATATGCTCGCATATCAGTATCATCCGCAGGATGATTGCATAGTAAGTATGTTTGCGTTGACTCGTAAGCGTAGGTTTGAGCGTACAAAGCGTATGGTTGAACAGATGTCGTGTGATTTTCCTATTACGTGGGATGATGTTTTAGCTCAAGCTAAGCTTGGTGATTTGACTACAATTGGACGACCACATATTGCTGATGCTCTAGTAAAAGCTGGTGTGTTCCAAACGCGCTCCGAGGCTTTTGCTGGTCCTGTTTCTCCGCAAAGTCCATACTATATTCCTACGCCTTCGCCGAATGTGCGCGATGTCATTGATGCTGTTAAGCACGCTGGTGGCGTGGTTGTTATTGCACATCCAGCTGATCCTAGCCGTAACCGCGTGCTACTTTCAGATAATCAGATTATTTCTTTTGCTCAATATGGTCTTGATGGGTTAGAAGTGTATCATCGCGGAAATTCTCAAGATCAGCGCCGTCGTTTGCTTGCTTTGGCGCGTAAATGTGATCTGCTTGTTACTGGTGGATCTGATTGGCATGGACTTGGTAAGCCAAACCGTTTGGGTGAGGAAACAACAAGTAGTGACGTAGTATCTGAAATATTGTCCCGCGGTTATAAGCTATAGACTATAAATTCCGGCAAATGTTTCCACAAACAGCAATATTGGCAACAAATGCCGGGAATTAAGCTGTTGTCTTTTTTAATTGAGAGCTCCGAATCCTACTGCGTGCTTTGGCGTGTCACCAATGAGAGCGTAAGACAATGATGAGGAGGAGATCATAATGGTGCGACCATTTACATCAGTAAACTCAAGCATCTCCTTGGAATCATTGATTATGTTGCGAACTTCTTCAGAGCTCTGATTGGTTTCAAAATTAATTGAATCGGAAACGTTTTTTATACCGAGCACTACTCGCATATGTGTCCTCCTGTTATACATATTGCCTTATTTTTGCGTTATTGTATTTCGTTACTGTATGTCGTTATTCACTTATAATTTTCACTTATATTGTATGGCACCTACTTATGTAAGTCTGCTTGCGCATCACGCATAGCACGTTCCTCACGCTCAAGTAGAGGAATAATTACAGTTTCAGGTTTATCATTATCTACGTTGGTGCTCACTGTTGACTCGGCTTCGTGATCGGATTCAGACTTTGTGTAAGCTATACTCTGTGATTCAGAAGCGTTATTTATCATCGCGTGTTCTGAATCGTCTGTATTGTTTGTAGATTCTGTATGAGTATCGCCATTATTGTGCTCTATACCTGTTGTTTTTTGTGCAATTGTTTCTGCTGTCTCATGCTGTGTTTGAGTTGTTACATGTGTAATAACCTGTGTTGCAGTGTCATCTGCAAGCTGTGCCTTTTTTTCAAGATGAGCGCTTGATGCGTAAGTGCCAGTATATTGCACTGTGTGTTCATGTGTACTATCGTTTGCTGTAATCTCATGCTCATTGGTTACATCTTGACGATTACTGTGCGTGGAATCGCCTTCAATAGTAATGTCGCGTTCATGAGTTTCATCACTAGTGTCCGTATTCGTCATATTATGCGTATGATTCGTAGTATTGACAGTATGGGCAGTGCCATTGTGTGCAATTTGGCGACTTTGTGTATTATCGTTTTCAAGCAATGAACCAACAGTAATCGTGGAAGCAGGATTGTTATTGTGATGTCCATTTTTTACTGATTGTGCATTGCTAATGCGCGTTAATTCGTGGGCTAAGCGTTCAACTTGTGCTTTAAACCGCATAATGCTCGTGGTGTCAGCCCGCTGTAAAGCTTGGATAAAATCGCCAACTTGTTCCATTTGCAACCACAAGTTCGCTCGTAACATAATCAAACTATCAAGGCGAGATCCCATCATGCGACCATACGCAGAAAGTACAGCATTCCTGCGTTGCTCATTAAGCTTTGCAAAAATCCAAGCTAAATCGCGTGCAGGATCATTAATTTGCATATTTTGCCAATTTGTTACAGCAGTGATAGTTGATCCAGTAAAAAGAATATCGCCATCTACGAAACCACCGTGTACTGGACATGTTTCAAAAGACCATAAACCTTCAGTTTCTAAGACTCTGGACCAACTGTCAGTAATTTCTGTTGGAATATGCCCTGCTTGACGAAGGCGTTTAATCCAACTGGTTAGCTGCGCGCGAATTTGACCAGTTGTAAAAGCAGGATATTTACCGCGTGTCACAAAAGTAGTATGTAAACGATGAATAGCACCAATTGCTGTACCAACGTTAGTGCAATCTTCAGTAGTAAGAAGACGTAAGTCGCGTGCGCTACCTTCAAGGTGTTCGCAAATAAGTACCGTAGCATCATCATCTTTGTTGATAACAAGACTTGACATATTACGCATAGGTTGCTGCGTGTTAGCAACTTGCGCATTGTCAGTATTCTGTTCGGTATTTTCACGTTTTCCTGGAACAAAGGTAAGCATAGTATCGTAAGCAAATCCCAGTGCTGCTAAATCTTTGCTATGTTGCAATGTCCATGCTGCACGTGCTCGATCGTGCAAACGTTTGCGACCCTTACTCTCGGCACTGATAAAAACGTCATAAAGGCGACCAGAAACATCTTGTACGACTGCGTGAGAAATCCCTGCTGCCGTATCAGTGGTATTAACCTGCTCACTTTGGCGTGTTCCTGCAAACTGTACTTCGGGCATGGCTGCAGATGCCAGTGCTGCCAACTTAAATCTACTGAGTTGTGTCACACTCCCACAGTAATACAAAGCACCGAAATTTCGCCAATTTGTTATGGATATGGTTGGCAGTTTACTATCTATTATCTTATTGTTTTTTGGTTTTTACTTTTTGATAAAGATATGTTTTCGTATCGTCGGTCAATGTTGACTCATATTTCAGATCATTACTGAGGAAGTTTGAGAATAAATTTCAGCATTGTGCATTCTATTGTTAGCTGACGCATCCCTTAAGCAACACACAGTATGCAGCAGTAAAAACGTGTAAATATGAGTTACCTACTAGTACTCAACAGTAAACATATAGATTATATTATCCAAATTATCCACATATCTTTGTTGTAATTGTACAAGCGTCGTGAATACTGCAACAATAGTAAGTATGAATTCTTCACCTGAAGCGCTTTTAGATGGTCTGGATAATGCGCAATGTGCTGCAGCTACCGCTGTAGAAGGTCCAGTTCGCATTATTGCTTGCGCTGGAGCTGGTAAAACGCGAACTATTACACATCGAATTGCATATGCTTGCGCTACAGGTAAGTGGGATCCTGAGCGAGTGTTGGCTGTTACCTTTTCTGTAAAAGCTGCATCTGAAATGCGCTCGCGTATTGAATCGCTTGGAATTAGCAATATTGGTTGTGTTGCAACATTTCATGCGGCTGCTTTGCAACAGATTCGTAATGTGTGGAGTGAAATTTGTTCTGCGACTTTTCCATCTATTATGGACGATTCTCAGCAAATAATATCTTCCGCGATGAAACGTTACCCAGATTTTGTGGATATGACGTTATTGCAAACTCGCGATATTTTAGCGGAAATCAATTGGTCTAAAGTTTCACTGATTGCTCCAGATGATTATATTCGCGTGTGTGCTGCAACGCATCGTATGCCTCCAGCAGGATTAGAGCCGCAACAATTTGTTGACTTATACGAAGCTTACGAAACTGAAAAAAATGCGCGTAACTGTATCGATTTTAACGATATTCTCCTTCTTGCATGTCATATTTTACGAAATTTTCCTGATGCTGCCAGTCGTATTCGTCAATCAATTGGTTGGATTACTGTCGATGAATATCAGGATGTGTCACCTTTGCAACATGAATTATTGCGATTGTGGATGGGGAAAAATCGTGATATTTGCGTAGTAGGAGATCCTGCGCAAACTATCTACTCATTTGCTGGCGCAAGTAGCTACTATTTGCTTACTTTCCCGCAAGAATTTGCCCCCGTAAGTGCCGACATTAGTTTGAATACGGATTATCGTTCTACTGAACGTATAGTGGGGCTTGCTAATCGTGTGCTCGCTGCTTCGCCTTATAAGCGTGATTATGTAAAAGTTAAGGCGTTAACTAGGGGTGGTACTCGTGTTTCACAGCAAGTTTTTGCTACGGATATTGAAGAAGCTTTGGGTGTAGTTGAGCAAATTGCAAAATTAGTAAAAACTGGTATTGCTAAGTTGGGGGATTGCGCAATACTTACGCGCACTAATGCTCAGCAGCAAGTTATTTGTAGAGCGTTAAAAGCAGCAAAAATGCCATATCGCGTGAGAAGAGACGTAGGTTGGCAGCGTAACGTGTTAGAAGATGCGCAACATTCACTTGCAGCAAATGGTAATGGTACCTCGAATATTGTTGATATTTCAACGGTTACCGTTTCTACAATTCACGCAGTGAAAGGTCTCGAATTTTCTCATGTTTATGTTATTGGTTGCGCAGAAGGTCTTATACCATTCGGTTCTGCTTTTACAGACGAAGATATAGAAGAAGAGCGTAGACTTATGTACGTTGCTGTAACTCGAGCAGAAAAAACCTTACATCTTTCGTATGCATTACGTAAAGAAAATGGCATGGGTATGAATCGTGTGCCGAGCCGTTTTTTGGCTTAAATGATAACCTTTTTGCAACAACTTGTTGAAGCAGTGTCTCGTATTGATGTTGCAGATTGTTGTTGCGAAAATAATGTTCAACACTGTTTATTTGTTCATACTGCAGTTGTGTGACTGCAGTATGAACAAATAATACTGTTTTATAAGGTGAAGTTGATTATTCAGCTGAATTGTTGTCGCCAGAATCCTCTTTATTGCCAGAAGGCCCTTCGTTGTCAGCATCAGTGTTGTCAGCATCGGTGTTGTCAGCATCACTAGGATTGTCGTCAGAGTTGTTGTTTTGGTTCTTTTGGCGCGCATCTTCCTCAAGCAGTCTACTAAGATCAGCATCCCAATCATTTCCACTTGAGTAATCATCAGCAAACTTACTGGAACTTTCGCTGTTCGTAACTGCTGTATCACTTCCGCTGTTCGCGTTCTTGTTGCTATGTTCTGTGTTGCTTGCACTAGTGTGCAAATCTGCAGAAGAATTTTCGGAAGATTCTGCAGGCTTACTGTTTGGTTCAGTGCCATTTGTAGTCTGCTGATTATGTGAATTTGTAAGTTTGTTCTGTTGATCAGTATCGTCAGGTAGTGTTGGCAGCAAATCTGGGTGGCTCCATAAGTTATCTCGCTCTTCAACACCATGTTCACGAGTCAATTTTTCCCATAATTGCGCAGCTTCACGCATACGACGAGGGCGTAGATGTAAGCCAAGTAGCGACTCAAAGGTTACTTCTGCCGGTCCTCCTGCAGCTCGTTCACGACGCATCATTTCACGAAGTTGTTCAATATGCTCAATATGAGCCATGCCTGCCTGCCATGTAACGCAATCAACCCAACCTTCAACAAGTGCAAGTAACGTTTCCAAACTATGTAATGCTTGACGCTGTTCTTCGGAATCGTTGCTGCCAATATTAGATAAGTTTACGGCACCAGAAATAGTTTCCGGATTCATTGTTTCTATATCTCGAAGCTGATCTTCCATAGCTTCTAAATCAATATTGATGCCGTTTGCATATTTAATAATCAGTGCTTCAAATCGTGGCATAAGCCATGGTACAGCTGCGAATAATCTTGCATGAGCAGACTCACGTAGTGCCAAATAGTTCATAACTTCACTCATATCCAGCTCCCACACTTTTGCGTATTCAATGCAATTGTATGGAATTAATCCACCGGCTGGATTTTGTAGTAAAGCAAGTCCTTGATCAAAACTGCCATGAACTTCGTGAGATAACGCACCAGCAGCTTGTCCTAATTGCATAGCAAAGGAAGTGTTACCGAGCAGCTTCATTAATTGTGCTGGATTATTCATTCCTTCTGGCATTGGAATTGGCACAACGCCAGCAAATATTCCTTTTACTTCTGCGTCGTCCACATCATGGAATCGTTCTTCAATAACGGAACTCAGTGCTTTGTTTACTGAATTTGCTACCGGATTAGCGAATTTTACCCATGCTTCCAAGGTTCCTTCTACCCAATCTGCTCGAGACAGTACGGCAGGAGTTCCTGGAGCAGGATTGAATTTGCAAGTGATATCTAGCCACAAATTTGCTTGACTTAGTGCGCGGCGAGCAGAGTCAGCGACTTCGGCGTTTACTTTACCTTGATCACCGGTCGCGTGTTGTAATGCAATAGACTGCGCTAATTTGCGATTAATTGGTCCCTCTTCAAGCGTTGCTTCCATTTCACTTGGATTATTGAGACCGCCTGCGCTAAAAGCTTGCATCATGCTGCGAACTTCGTCTGGTTTAGGAAGATTGCCTGGATTTTGATTGAGAATCTGTTCACGCAGCTCAAAAGGAAGCTGCTCAAGCTGTTTCCATGCTTCTTCGCCTTGTACTGGCCCAAAGCATTCAATAAGCCATTGGTGAATTGCATCATCGTTCATGAGGTCATCCTTTATGCTACGTGCAACGCACTCGTTACGCGCAAATTCGCGTACCGCTCAATACAATACAGTAATACAGTATATTCTACTCGATTGTACAGTTTTGTGTTAAGTCGTATAAGAAAACTATAGAGGGCTTGTGTCATGATACAAGCATGTTTAGGTTTGCCCTGCCTCAGTTATTTCGTGCATGCGTTAAACGTTTTCTCACATTGTTGCGCAAAGTAGCTATGCACACGAGTTTGCACTCTTTACGCTATTATGCTGGATGTTTTACAGTATTCGTAGCGTTAGTTGCATTACTGTCTCCGAGTGCTTACGTTGTTGAACAACCGGGACCTACACAGGATGTGTTAACTTCGGTGTCGAGAATACCTGTAATAGACATGTCTGGTTCGCGCGTGAAGGAACATCGCGATACTGGCAAATTATTAATGCTGACTGTTAGCACCTCAGGTGTTCCTGGTTACGAAATTCCAACTTTTTACGCATTGCTATCTTGGTTTAATCCTCAACGAGAAGTGTTGCCGCGTGAAGCAGTGGTGCCAGTTGGTCAAACTGCTGATGACTATGAGCAGGCGTCAGTACATGAGATGGATGATTCGCAGAATGTAGCTCAACGTGTGGCATTGCAGTATGCGGCTAAGAAGCTGGGTATCCATACTGATGGAGTAAAAGTTCGTTTGCATATTGAGGATATTGGTGGTCCTTCTGCAGGAATGATGTATGCGTTGGGTATTCTTGATAAACTTACTCCCGAAAATGAAACAGGCGGTAAGGTTGTAGCTGGCACAGGAACTATTGAAAAATCACAAAAAATCGGTGCTATCGGCGGTATTCGTCTAAAAATGATTGCAGCTCAACGCGATGGTGCTACTTGGTTTTTAGCTCCCCAAGATAATTGTGACGAGGTAGTAGGGCATGTGCCGCAAGGATTACGAGTAGTGCGTGTAAGCACGCTTGATGAGGCTTATACAGCATTGAAAACTATTGGTTCTGGTCACAATGTACGCTCATTGCCAACTTGTAGTGCAACAATGCAGTCTAAAAAATAGGCTTCATTGGACAAAAGTGTTGATTTTGTGTTTTTGACAGTTTCGGGTAAGCGATAAAAACTATCAAAAACTATCAAAAACGAACTTAATTTATCATTTGAAATGAACGTGAAAACGGACATATGCGCTGAGACATGTGATAGAAAATAAAAAAATCTCAGCGGAATATGAGGACATACCTGCTGAGACATCACAAAGTGGGCGATGAGGGACTCGAACCCCCGACATCCACCGTGTAAAGGTGGCGCTCTAGCCAGCTGAGCTAATCGCCCGTTCGCAACAAAGTAAAAACATACATGAAGGTATGTACGAATGCAACGTGTGGCGCGCGTCGCAACAATCGCGTACAGTATATTGAATAAGAACATGTGCTCAGGAGGTCGATATTCGATGGCTCAAAAACCTGATACCGCTCGTAATGCTTCAGGAATGGAGCGTGTTGGTAAGCGTAAGTTAGGATATAACGTCGCACAGGTGAATGCTTTTCTAGAGCGTGCGCATACGTTGTATGAAAGTGACGATGATCGACTCACACAGCAAGACATTCAGGATGTTTCTTTTGATTTAGAGCGCAATGGTTACATTATTGGTCAAGTTGACGCGGCTTTATCTCGTTTAGAGCGTGCTGTTGTTGATAAGTGTACTGCACGAGAACTTGCACAATGCGGCAGAGTCGTGTGGAAAGCGCGTGCTGATGCTTTGTATAAGAAGCTTTTACAGCATGCGCAGCGTGATTATCGTAATCGTTTTGAAGGTGGTGCACCGCATCGACCATCTTATGCTCGTAAGCAAGTTGACATTATGGTTGATCAAGCGCTCGATAAAATTGCAGTGATGCTTGATCACGAAATTGAGTGGGAAACTGATGAAACAACATTAGCTGCTATTGATGCTTCCTATGTTTCTAATGTAATTTTTACGCAGCGAACAGGCAAGCGTGGTTATGATGAGCGTCAGGTTGATTATTATTTGAATGCATGCATTCGCTTACTGAGTAGTTTGGAATCTTTTGGTAGGGTAGCGCAGTATGTTGATACAGATAAACGTGATGCATACTCGCACGTTGCGTCGCCAATTACGTCTGCTCCTGCTCTTGCACATACGTCGGCACCTACTTCAGTTTCAGTTATGCCTGTAGTTCAACCTGTTGTTTCTACTCCTGCTCCAGCAGCTTCTGAGGCTTCAGCAACTCCTGCTCCTGTTTCAGCTGCGCCATCGTTTGCTCCTTCGGTGCAGACTGCTTCTTCGCATATTCCTGCATCTTCAGTAGTTGAAGATATCGTCGATGAGACTGTGGCTGCGGATAGTGTTCCTCATTTAACGAATATTCCTGTGGTTCCTCCTCAAGTGCCAAATCACGACAAGCAGAGTATTTTTGCTCCTGTAGATTATGACCATCAACGTGCTGATGATTCATTTGAATCATTGCATCAATCTGAGCGTGCGATTTTTACGCCTCATGTAGCAGTAAGCAATTCTTCAAATATTGATGATACTGATAGTAATGATGAGCTTTTGCAAAGTGCTACTGTAATGCATAATTCAACTTCTTCTGCGCCAGTGCCTCCTTCGTTTACGCCTGCAGCAACTCGCCATGATAATCCAGCGCCTGCTGCACATACGTCTACTGCTGTTCCGTCATTCCCTCCTGCGGCGCCAACCCAGCGCACGCATCCAGTGCAGCAGATGCCGATTACGCACTTGGCTCCAAGCAAACCGTTAAATTTGGACATTCCAGATCTTTCTTTCCCGATTATTGGTCATATTGATGAGTCCAATGTTTTTGATGATGATACACATAGTGCTAAGGATGCAAACGATACTGATCATGAGTAAATATTGCGCTTGTATACGCAAATGAGCTTAGTTTGATTCATGCCATTATACCGTGATGAAGCTGTGGTTCTTCGCGTCTTTCCTCTAGGTGAGGCAGATAGAATTGTGGTGTTGCTAACGAAGCAGCATGGTAAAGTTCGTGCTGTTGCTAAGGGTGTTCGTCGCCTTAAGTCGCGTTTTGGTGGTCGTCTTGAGCCTCTTATGCGCGTTGACGTGCTTTTGGCGCAAGGAAAGTCTTTGGATGTTGTATCTCAGGCTGTTTCTATTACTGCGTATGCTGGTGAAATTTGTGCTGATTATGTGTCGTACGAATACGCTAACGTCATGCTGGAAGTTGCGGATGCCTTAGTTTCTCACGAATATCTTGACGAATATATTCCTGAATATCAAGATACCTCCGGGCAGTATCGTTTACTTATTGCTGCTTTATCTTCATTGTCTCACCATAAGCATGCGCCGGTTGCTATTGGTATGTCGTATGTATTGCGTGCATTATCGTTAGCTGGATGGTCGCCGCGTTTAACAGCTTGTGTTGTTTGTGGAAAGACCGAAGACTTATGCTACTTTTCACCTACTGCCGGTGGTGTTATGTGTGCAAGTGATCACACTCCTGAGTCAATTATTTGCTCTCATGAAACGCGATTGCAACTATGTGCGCTTGCACAAGGGAATTGGTCTGTAGTAGACGGTACGTCGATTGACAATTCTACCGTGTGTTGTATTCAACAATGGGTTGAATATTATCTGGAACGTCCAATTCGTTCGATGGGGTTGTTACATTCGTAAGTATGGCTTTTGAAAATGTAGATTATACGTCGCTTGATATTCCAGCGGCTCCTTTTAGCGACCCTTCTCGTATACCAGATTTTCCTAAGGGTAAAGTTCCTCGTCATATCGGTGTGATTATGGACGGCAATGGTCGTTGGGCAAAAACGCGAGGAATGATTCGGACCGAAGGTCACAAAGCCGCAGAACCAGTAGTTTTTGACGTTATTGCAGGAGCTATAGAAGCAGGAGTTCGCTACTTAAGCTTGTACACTTTTTCTACCGAAAATTGGAAACGATCTCCGCAAGAAGTGCGATTTTTAATGGGATTTTCTAGGGATATTATCCATAGGCGAGTTGCGCAAATGAACGAGTGGGGAGTGCGCGTTCGCTGGGCAGGTCGTCGCCCACGTTTGTGGAAGTCTGTTATTGACGAGTTAGAAAAAGCGCAAGAAATCACCAAAAATAATACAACTATTGACGTTGTTTTTTGCATAAATTACGGCGGTCGTGCAGAAATTGCGGATGCGTGTGCGCAAATTGCAAAAGAAGTTCGCGACGGCAAAATTAAAGGCGATCGCGTAAGTGAAAAAATGATTGCTGAGCACTTGTATAATCCGGATATTCCAGATTGCGATTTGGTGATTCGCACTTCCGGCGAGCAGCGCACGAGCAACTTTTTGCCATGGCAAGCATCCTACGCGGAACTTGATTTTGTTCCGGAATTATTCCCGGATTATGGCCGCGAAGCGCTGTGGAGATCAATCGACCGTTATGCGCATCGCGACCGCAGATTTGGTGGCGTCAAAAACGCTTAATCTTCGTTGTTTTTGCGTTCGTCGAGAATCCTATCTACAAGCGCACTTTTTGCGTCAATTTGATTGCTAAAACCAGGGCGAATATCTAACTTTAAGAGTACTCCAGTGCGGTATCCTTTGTTGACTAAAGCCATCGTAGCATCTTTTACTACACGCATAACGTCATCAAATTCGCCCTCGATATTTGTAAACATTGCGTTAGTTTCGTTCTTTAACCCGGAATTACGAATTACTTGTACAGCATCCGCCACGTACTCGCTTAATTCATCGCCGACTCCGCTTGGAGCAATACACAATGCTGCAACCGTGTTAGTTTTGTGCTCGTTCGCGTAGTCGTTTGTATTCGCGCTATTATTTTCACTCATAGTAACAATTCCTTTAAAATCGTAATCTTACGCAAATTTAGCAAAAACAATGCAACAACAAATAATGTGTCAACAAACCTATAAATTTGCGTTACTGTAACAGTTACTTTACTAATTTTACAAGCGTCACAGGGTTTTTCTATAATAGCAACGTTTTCACCCGAATTTTCTAGTTTTACGAAAAGGTGTATTGTGGCTGTTTCAAAGCTTGATGAAGTCGTCTCCTTGGCTAAGCGTCGAGGATTTGTGTTCCCAGCCGGCGAAATTTACGGTGGTACGCGTTCTGCGTGGGATTATGGTCCGCTCGGTGTTGCGTTGAAAGATAATATCAAGCGCGAATGGTGGCGCTACATGGTAACCACGCGCGGCGATGTTGTTGGCGTGGATACTTCCGTTATTTTGCCTTCTCAAGTTTGGGTTGCTTCCGGCCACGTTTCCGTGTTTAACGATCCTTTGATTGAGTGCTTGAATTGCCATAAGCGTCATCGTGCAGATAAGTTGGAAGAGTCTTATGCTGAAAAGCATGGCGACAAAATGCCAGAAAACGGCTTAAAAGATATTGCTTGCCCAGATTGCGGAACTCGCGGAAACTGGACTGAGCCTCGTGACTTCAACATGATGCTTCGCACGCATTTAGGACCTGTTGAAGACGAAAACAGCTTGCACTATTTGCGCCCAGAAACAGCTCAGGGCATTTTCGTTGACTTTAAGAACGTTATGACTTCTACTCGTCAAAAGCCGCCTTTTGGTATTGCCAATATTGGTAAGTCGTTCCGCAACGAAATTACGCCTGGAAACTTCATCTTCCGAACTCGTGAGTTCGAGCAGATGGAAATGGAGTTCTTCGTTGAACCTGGAACCGACGAAGCTTGGCACCAGTATTGGATTGACACTCGCGTTCGCTGGTATGTGGATTTGGGTGTGAAACCAGAAAACTTGCGCATGTACGAGCATCCTAAGGAGAAGCTCAGCCACTATTCCAAGCGCACTGTCGATATTGAATACAAATTCGGCTTCCAAGGTTCGGATTGGGGAGAGCTTGAGGGTATTGCAAACCGTACTGACTACGATTTGTCTGCTCACGCTAAGCATTCCGGCGAGGATTTGAGCTACTTCAACCAGGCTACTGGCGAAAAGTACATTCCTTATGTTATTGAGCCTGCGGCTGGTCTTACGCGTTCGCTTATGGCATTTTTGGTTGATGCTTACGACGTTGATGAAGCTCCAAACACTAAGGGCGGCGTTGATAAGCGTACCGTTCTTCGACTTGACCCTCGTTTGGCTCCTGTTAAGGCTGCTGTTTTGCCTTTGAGCAAGAAGCCAGAATTGCAAGCTGTTGCTCAAGATTTGGCTGCGGATTTGCGTCAGCATGATTGGGTTATCGATTACGACGAAGCTGGTGCTATTGGTCGTCGCTATCGCCGTGAAGACGAAATTGGTACTCCTTTGTGCGTAACAGTTGACTTCGATACTTTGGAAGACCATGCTGTTACAATCCGCGAGCGCGATACTATGCAGCAGGAACGTGTTTCTATCAGCAAAGTTGCAGATTACGTTGCTAGCCGCATTAACGAAAAGCGCGTTAAATATCCGCAAGGTCCTGTTGAAATCGTTGGTACTCGTGCTGCAGATGGCGCTACGGATATTACAAAAGAGGCAGGAGAGGATGAATCTCAGCCTGTACAAATCGCTACTGCTGGCGGATTGTACTAATACGCGTTTGAGTGTAGCTTAAGTATCGCGTAAATGTCGCTTAAGCATTAATAAGCAAAATTATTATTAAAGTGAACGGAGTTAAAGCAATATGAATTTTTCTATAAAACCAGTAGATTTAGGGAAAGTTCATATTGCTACTCCTGTTGTCCTTTCTCCAATGGCCGGTATTACTAACTGGCCTTTCCGCGTAATCTGCCGCGAATATGGTCCAGATGGGTTGTATGTGGCAGAAATGATTACTGCACGAGCATTAGTCGCAAGAAATCCAAAAGCCTTGCGTTTATGCCGTTTTGCACCTAGCGAAAAAGTGCGCTCTTTGCAACTTTATGGTGTAAATCCTTCTATTGTTGAACAAGCTGCTCGAATTGTTGTTGACGAAAACATGGCTGATCACGTTGACTTAAACTTCGGCTGCCCAGTGCCAAAAGTGACGCGACGCGGAGGAGGCTCTGCTCTTCCTTGGAAAACTGATTTGTTACAAGAAATTTTGCATCGCGTTGTTTCCGTTTGCGAGCCAGCAGGAATCCCTGTTACAGCTAAATTCCGTGTTGGTATCGACGAGAGTCACGAAACGTTTATGGAAGCTGGACATATTGCTCAGGAGGAAGGGTGTGCGGCTGTGACTTTGCATGCCCGCACAACTGCAGAATATTACGGTGGTCATTCAGATTGGCAGCGTATTGCTGAGCTTGTAGAAGCGCTTCATATTCCAGTTTTTGGTAACGGTGATATTTGGGGTGCGAATGATGCGCTCGCAATGTTTAAAGAAACAGGTTGTGCTGGCGTTGCTATTGGTCGCGGATGCCAGGGTAGACCGTGGTTATTTGCAGATATTCGTAGCGCTTGTGAAGGTAGTAGTAGTCGCGTGAATCCTACCTTGGCAGAAGTTGGTTCTGTGATTTTGCGTCACTTGAAGCTTTTAGTTGAGTTTTATGATGGCGATGAGCGTATGGCTGTTCATGATTTACGTAAGCATGTTGCATGGTATTTGAAGGGTTTCCCTGTCGGTGGAGGCACGCGTAAAGCGTTTATGGAGTGTGAGTCCGTTGAGGATGTTCAGCGCAATCTTGACATGCTTGATGGTTCTCTTCATCTGCCAGAACAAATCTTAGACACGCCGCGCGGACGTGTACGTTTCGCTAAGAAAGTTCATTTACCATACGGTTGGTTAGATTCGCGTACTACTAGTCATGAGGAGCGCGAAGTTTTGTTTGGTGACGACCCGATGGATGCTAGTTACTAAGTTTTTCTAAGCTTTTTACTATTTTTGCATGGTGAATATTTAGTGAATCTGCGAAGAAAATTGCGCGCCATCTTTATTTGCATATAGCCCGGTGTATTATCAAAGCAGTGACATTTTTTCAGTTTATTGTTAAAACGTCGTCAGTATCGAGCGTTTTGCGCTAAAATATGGTGTAAACGTGCGTGAGTGACAGGAGACAACGGTGAGCGAGATTGCCCAGACTGACAATTTCAATGACAAAACTATCATCAAGGTAGTCGGCGTTGGTGGTGCCGGCGGTAACGCTGTCAATCGGATGATCAGCGAGGGTCTACAGAATGTAGAATTTGTGGCCATTAATACTGACGCTAAAGATTTGCTGCGTTCTGATGCTGATGTAAAGATTTCATTGTCTGATGCTTCAAGTCGAGGATTAGGCGCTGGTGCAGACCCTGAGAAGGGTGCTAAAGCTGCGCAGGATCATCAGTCAGACATCGAGGAGGCACTTAAGGGTGCTGATATGGTGTTTGTGACCTGTGGTGAAGGTGGTGGAACCGGTACAGGTGCAAGCCCGATTGTGGCTCGTGCTGCACATCAGCAAGGGGCTTTAACTATTGCAGTGGTTACGCGACCATTTGGTTTTGAAGGTCCGCAGCGTGCTGCGTCAGCTAAACTTGGCATTGAGAATCTTCGTAAAGAAGTTGATGCGTTGATTGTGATTCCAAACGATCGTTTGTTGGAAATTTCTGATCGTACTATTGGAATTATTGAAGCTTTTAAGACTGCAGATACAGCATTACTTGCGGGTGTTCAAGGCATTACAGATTTGATTACCATGAATTCTTATATTCATGTTGATTTTTCTGATGTTACTGCTGTTCTTCGTGGTGCAGGTACCGCGCTTTTCGGTATTGGTGCTGCAAAAGGCGAGGATCGTGCTACGCAGGCAGCTGAAATTGCTATTAGTTCCCCATTGCTTGAGGAAAGTATTGAGGGTGCTCATGGTGCTTTGATTAATATTGCAGGTCCAAACGATTTGAAACTTCAGGAAGCTTCTGCTGCAACTGAACTCGTTCGTAAGGCTATTCATCCGGAGGCTCAAATTATTTGGGGTCTTTCGTTGGATGATTCTTATGGTGATGAAGTGCGCGTAACTGTTATTGCTGCAGGTTTTGATTCCCATCCTAAGGTTGATGATACATCTGCTAAAGCTGGTCAGTTTGTAGACATGCAAGCTGATGTTAAGCATGTTGCTCCAGCGCAGTCTACTTCAACCGTGAAGGAAGAACATCAAACTGCTCCGCAAGTAGTTGAACAACCTGCTGCTGTGCCTTCAATGTTTGATTCTGCCATGAGTCAGCAATATACATCTACTGCAGCTCCTATTCAGCAATCTGCATCTGAACCGGATGAACTAGATATTCCTGATTTTCTGCGTTAAGCGTCACGAGGGGAGGGTTACTTCATGGCTGGATTTATGAAGAATGTGATGTCATATGTAGGTATGGCGGACGTTCCAGAAGATGATGATTATGTTGAAGCTGATGTTCCAGAAACATCGTTTGACAATGATCGTTCGGTAACTCCTGCTGTGTCGCAGCGTAATGATGACTCGCGAGCTGGTAACGTTTCTGCGCGGTCGAATATTAATCGCATGAGTCGTATTACTACTATTCATCCGAAGTCTTATGATGATGCGCAGATGGTTGGTCGCGCTTTGCGTGACGGCGTACCGGTAGTTCTGAATTTGACTGGTGTAACTGAATCTGTGGCGTATCGTATTGTTGATTTCTCAGCAGGTGTAGTATTTGGCGTGCGCGGCTCTATTGAACGTGTAACTCCTCGCGTCTTTTTACTGAGTCCAGCTCAAGTAAATATTAAAGTAGAGGATGCTCCGAACGGTAGTGCTGCTCGCGATTTGTTCTCCTAAAGATTATATTCGTCAATAAAGTTTAATTAAGCAGCGTTTGTTGAATAACTTTCGCTGCTTTTTTATACTTTTTGGTAGCATAAAAACGATGCATACAAGTATGACTAAAATCATGCGAATGTAAACTAAAGGCATGTAGTCCAAATAACGAAAGTAATCTCATGAGCAGTGAAAATGAAAACGAAAACACTATGCAAGCCAAACAACGCACTGTATTGTCGTTTGTGCGTCGTTCTGGACGCTTAGATGCGCGTTTACAGCACGCTCAGGAGCGTTATGCAAGTCAGTACCTACTAGACGTTACTCAAGCTCCTGGCTCCTTTAGATTGCGCGAAAATTTGTTCATTACGCCTGATTGGATCAAAGATAATTGGGGCAATGATAATCCGCTTATTGTTGAAATTGGTTCCGGACAGGGCGAAAACATTGTTGCTGCAGCTGAACGTTTGCCAGAAACTAATTTTTTGGCGCTTGAAGTTTATGATCCAGGCGTTGCTCACACCATGCTTCTTGCTGGAAAGCAAGGTTTAACTAATCTTCGTATTGCGCAAATTAACGCTCCTGATTTCTTTGCTGCATGCGATTTAGGAGTTTTAGAAGAGGTTTGGACTTTCTTCCCGGATCCATGGCCTAAAATGCGCCACCATAAGCGTCGTATCGTGCAGCCAGAGCTTGCTTCTGAAATCCACCATGCATTGCGTAAAGAGGGCGTGTGGCGCATTGCTACAGATATTGAGGATTATGCTCTGCATGTTCACGAGATTATGGATTCTCGTAAAGATTTTGCAAATATTGGTGAATTAAAAGTAAGCCTTCCAACTGAGCACGTTGGAAAAGGTACAGCCGATACTGCAGCAACTCTTCCACACGCAGATTTTAGCGAATCTGAGCGTTTTGCCGGTCGTGTTCTTACGAATTTTGAGCGCAAAGGTTTGGATGCTGGTCGCACTATTCACGACTTTACTTACATAACACAATAATGCTCTGCAGACATCGATTTTTCTGTTGATTAGTGAACACTAGCGTCAATGCTGAGTGAAGGACGCTCGCGCGGGTAACGCGCTCGCTACGAAACTCGCGTTGGAAGTCCACTGGACTTCCAACTTAAGCGACTTTCCGCTCCGAGTTGCTTTCGCGCGCGCTGTGCTGCGCTCAAGCAGGTCGTCAGCGCACACTAGTCACAACCTAGTTTCTAAAGTACATCCACACTAATCTGCCTTGCCTTCGTCAATCGAGACGAAGGCAGACCTCGCTTGCGTTGAAAGCACACTTTGCTTTCAACTCTGAGCAAGCTCGGCGCTCCGAATTGCTTTCGCGCGCTAAATCGCAGCGCTCAGGCAGGTCGTCAGCGCACACTAGTCACAACCTAGTTTCTAAAGCACAGCCACACTAACCTGCCTTGCCTTCGTCAATCGAGACGAAGGCAGACCTCGCTTGCGTTGAAAGCACACTGTGCTTTCAACTTGAGCAAGCTCGGCGCTCCGAATTGCTTTCGCGCGCTATGCTTTGAGCGCGAAAGCAGGTCGTCGCGCACGCCAAGCACTCCTATCTACGCACACCACCGCAGCTTAATTGCGATACTTTAGTTGCACTTAGTAAACCACGTACTTTGCGTAACAAACTCATAGACAATACGCAAGAACATCGAAAGAAAAAATAAAGCTAATCCTACAAACACACACGCAATTAAGTTGTACTTAATCTCGACACGCCGTGAGTTGCACTTCGTTGTTTAGAGTGTTATTATCATATGGTTTGGTTCGAAGCCCCCTTCGTCTAACGGTTAGGACACCAGACTTTCAATCTGACAACAAGAGTTCGACTCTCTTAGGGGGTACAAGTTGTTACGCCGTTGATTTTTCAGCGGCGTTTTTTTTTATTTGTGGATCGGTGGCAAGCTGGGGTAAGCGGCAAAAAGTGTAAAGCTAAGCTGCTGAATATTCTGTGGCATAAACCATAGCCTCAGCACTGTTAAAACGCAGTCAAGTATCTGAGAAAGTAACGGTCATATGTTACTTACGCAGTAGCTGATCTGCGTTAGTAACGAATAATTGCGATTTAGCGTTATTCGCGCAGTACGTAATCTGCATTAGTAACAGAGTTTGACGATTTATTGTTAAATATTCAGCTAATACCTACTTTGAACGCTGCTTAGCATACGAAATAACCCACATTCGATATGCCGCGAGCCCTACTGCCGTAAGGGTTATGAGCTTATTTTTTACACAGTTTTGTCCAGGTGGCGAATGTGCAGAAAATAGATTCGATTACCGCAAAACGCTTGTATCGCAAGGCCTAAGACATGATTTCTTACACACTTTTCGACCTACAGCCGCCGGGTTGCATGTTGTATTTTGACCTATAACCTTTGTATTTTTTATAGATTGTTATAAGTTTCGTAAATATTACAAATATCACAAAACGTATGTTGTACTCAACATGAGTGATAGACTTACTCGTTGGTGCTTCTGCCCGGGCTGCGCAGGTCAGGGAGTGCTATCTCAGTAATGTACAATGCGTGGCAGTAAGATAAGGATTTCTTATGAGTGATATTTTTAACACTAATATTGATAACGATTCATTACCATCATCTACCCCTATAACAGATAAGGCGGATGCACTATCTAATACTGAGCCTTCTGTTGTTACTAATATGCGCTGGCGTATTGCTGATATTGCTTTAGGATCTGCTCTTGCTGCTGTTTTTGGTGTTATTCTATGCGGATATGGTTTGGTATTTATTCCATTAATTCGTACTTTGAATGCCGCTGTTCTTCCTGGTTTTGCTAGCATTACTCACGGTGTGTGGTATTTATCGGGTACTCTTGCAGTACTTTTGATTCGTAAGCCTGGCTCTGCTGTATATGTGAATGTTGTTGGAGCACTTGTGCAAGTGTTGCTTGGTTCACCATTTTCGTTTAATAGCACAATTGTTGCGGCATTGATGCAGGGTGTGTTTGCAGAGATTCCGTTCTTAATTTTCCGCTTGCGTAAGTTTAATCTTACTTTGAGCATTATTTCTGGTTTGCTTGTAGCGCTTGAATATGGTGTGTTCTTGACGTTTACTAAGTATCAGGCTAAGACTCCTGCATATATTACGATTCATATGATTACGGAGCTTATAAGTGGTTTCTTGCTTTCTGGCGTACTTGTGTGGTTTGTGTACTTAGCGCTGCGAGCAACTGGTGCTCTTGATAACTTCGCATCTGGACGCTCTGACCGAGCTTGAAATCATTGGGATTTCAAGCTCCTTCAGAGCGTCGAGCTTGCTCAGGTTGAAAGCACGGTGTGCTTTCAACGCAAGCGAGGTCTGCCTCCGTCGTTATTGACGGAGGCAGATTTTGGTTGGTGTGGTTTTGTGGTGGGTTTTGTTTTTGTTTGTTTGGGTTTTGACCGAGCTTGAAATCATTGGGATTTCAAGCTCAGTAATTCTAAGCAAGCTTAAAAATTCGACTCACTGAGTTGGCGACGTTTATGGGTATGTGCTAATCTAGTCGTTGCTAACTTTGTTAGCGTGGGGCTTTAGCTCAGTCGGTTAGAGCAGCGGACTCATAATCCGTCGGTCCAGGGTTCAAGCCCCTGAGGCCCCACGAACTAAATAACGCCACTTCATAGTTTATGGAGTGGCGTTATTGATTTTATGAGTTAAATTTTATTTTTTATTTTATTTTTATTTTCCGGCTTTTGCTAAATAATCCGGTATTTGCTTTGGATACTTAGGCCATGCTCCTTCTTGAGTGCATACGAATGCAGCGGTATTAACGGCTGCTCGATGCGCCTCTTGCAAGCTTTCGCCTTTAAGAATATGTGCTGCGAATGTTCCTGAGAACGAGTCCCCAGCACCAACTGTGTCAAGAACTTCAACGTGTGGCGTTGGTATAGTAGAGCTTTCTCCGGTGCTAGTAGTAATCGTACTAAAAGTAGAGCCGCCTGTAAGAATCACATAATCTAGTCCGTAACGAGCTTGGAACCACTTGCAAGCTTCCTCGTCTGAAGTGTCGCGAATATTGAACATATCGCGCAATAAGAATAGTTCCGAATCGTTAAGCTTAAATACTGTGGCTTCTTGAAGTAATGTGTCAATAAGATCCTTAGAGTAATGGTCGCTTCGAATGTTTATGTCGAAGAACTTCATTGCTCCAGGCTTAGTATGCTTTAACAATTGTAAAATTGTGTCGTGAGTTTCTTGAGAACGTAAGCTTAGAGTGCCAAAGCATACCGCATCTGCTCGTTCTACTAAATCAATGAGTTCTCGAGTGTAAAGAATATGATCCCATGCTATATTTCGCAGAATAGTGTACTCTGGTATTCCCTTTTTTAGCGTTACTTCCACAGTGCTTGTTGGCCACGCGTTGCGTTGAATAATTGAAGTGATTCCAGCTTTGTTCACTTTGTCAATCAGCTCATCGCCGAGTTGGTCTTGACCAACAGCACTAATCATGCAACTTTGTGCTCCGTGGCACTGTGCATGATATGCAAAATTTGCTGGCGCTCCGCCAACACGTTTTCCGTGTGGAAGTAAATCCCATAAAAGTTCGCCGAGTGAAAGAACAATTGGCTTAGACATAACATTCCTTTCGCGCGCGCCAGTGCAGCAAGTAGTGCGTGCCTAACGTAATACACGAGCTACTAACTTGATAAAAGCATTTCGTGCAAATTTTGCTTATAAAATTGCTATATAAACAATTATGGTGCGCCCTTGCGATAAGTAACATGCATAATGCGTGTTACGTTTTACGAGAACGCACCATAAGCACTACTTAAACATGCAAACTATCAGATTCCACTAATAGGACACTGATTGCATGAGTAGCATATTTTCTATTGTGTAATTATTTTAATGGTTAAAAATGTCGTTTTTGCCAGCTTGCTCAGCCATCCATGCTTCTACGTCATCGATTTGCTTTGGAATGTCAATAGAAAGCCATTCTGGACCGTTTTCAGTCATCAGAACATCGTCTTCAATACGAATTCCAATTCCGCGCATTTCTTCCGGCAACATTAAATCGTTAGCTGCAAAATACAATCCTGGCTCAATTGTAAAGATCATGCCTGGAGTAATTTTTGCACCTTGATAAGACTCGTAGCGTGCTTGAGCGCAGTCGTGTACGTCTAAGCCAAGATGGTGAGCTACGCCGCAAGCGTGCCAGCGGCGATGTTGCTGGCCTTCTGGTGAAAGTGATTCTTCAACGCTTACTTTCAAAATTCCCCATTCATGCAAGTGTTCAGCTAATACGCGCATGCAAGCATGGTGAATATCGGAGTAGGTGGCACCTGGTTTAGCGGCCTCAAAACCAGCTTGTTGAGCGTCAAGAACGCACTGGTAAAGCTTCTTTTGCAAGTCAGTAAATTTGCCGTTTGTTGGGAAAGTACGTGTAATGTCAGCAGTATAGAGGCTGTTAACTTCAACGCCAGCATCAATAAGCAACAAATCGCCGCTAGAAACCACACCAGTGTTGCGCATCCAATGCAAAATTGGAGCGTGCTTGCCAGAAGCAACAATGGTGTCGTAACCGACTTCGTTGCCTTCTTCGCGAGCAACAGAATTAAAAGCACCCTCAATCATGCGTTCGGAATGTTCTTTTCCAAGCGCTTGAGGCAATCTCGTAAGCATGCGGTCAAAACCAAGCTTTGTTGCAGTTATGGCTTTGCGCATTTCTCGAATTTCGTAATCATCTTTAAGCATACGTGCTTCTGCAGCGAATTCGTGCAGCTTGTCATCAGCAGAAGTGTTTGCGTCTTCGTCTGTAAATCCGCTTGCTTCGCGCATTGTTTCAACTTTTGCGGTAAGCTCCGGGTCGGTTTCTCGAATAATTCGAACGCGAACGCCTTCGCCATTTGCGTCGTCGCTTACATTCTTGGAAATAGCATCGTCAAGTTCTGCAATATCGCGCGTTTCAATGCCGGTCATGGCTTTAAGCTCTTTTAAGCCTGCGCGTGGACCAACCCAGTATTCGCCGTAGTGAGGATCCTTATAGAAAGCTGCAGTGCTGTTATCTGCACGTGGAGCCACAAAAAGCTCTGGAATATGATTTTTGCCAGCTTTAGCTTCCTCACTGTCTTCGCTTACAGGTTCCATAACAAGTACTGCACCAGCTTCATAATCTTGACCTAATCCAGTGTAGTAAGCGAAAGTAGTGTCTGGACGGAAGGCGTAATCGCAGTCGTTATTGCGTACTTTTGGTTGTCCTGCAGGAATAACTAAGCGTTCGCCTGGGAAACGTTTGCTAAGAGCTTCTAAGCGAGCTGGAATGTACTTGCTGGACTCAAGTGGTTTAACTTCCGGTTCCTGATTATCCCAGCTGCTTGTCATAAAATCTTTAAAAGAATTACTATTTGGACGAAGAGAACGATTATTTACTCGATCTTCTGCTTTTTGTGTTCCATCAGCTTTTAATTCTTCGCCATGCTCTGTTGGCGTATATTCTGCCATTATGAGACTCCTTAACTCTTCTTTTCGCATGCAAAAAGTCAATACATGAGACAATATAAACTAACATAGTCTTATTTGCCATTTTATGCGAGTTTTTCATTGTGAAAGCGCAAGATTTTATATGTAATTTACAAAGCAAGTTGTTTTTGCTTGAATGATGTGAATATTGTCACAGTATATTCATGTGTGCGTGTGTTGTTGGTATCAACTAATCTAGATAGTTGGAAAATGAGTAAGCGAGCGTCATAAAAGGGGAGTGTAGTTATGTCTATGGAACATCCAAATCGTAACAATGAGCGAATTATTGATATTGAGCGTAATATTATGAGCCGCGCTCCTGAGCATAATAAAACTAATCTCGATCTAGACAGGATGCGCTTAATTCTCGATATTCTTGGGCATCCTGAAAAGTCTATGCACGTTATTCATATTACTGGCACGAATGGCAAGGGTTCTACTGCTCGCATGGCTGAGTCGTTGTGCCGAGCATACGGTTTGCGCACGGGGCTTTATACCTCTCCGCATTTAGAGCGCATAAATGAGCGTATTATGATTGACGGCCAAGAAATCAGCGATGACGATTTTATTGACGTTTGGGATCAAATGAAAGATATTATCGACATGGTTGATGCTCGCATGGAAGCTGACGGTAAGCCAAAAATGAGCTTTTTTGAAGTGCTTACGGCCATGGCGATTTGGGCTTTTGCGGATGCTCCTGTTGACGTTGCTGTTATGGAAGTTGGCATGGGTGGCGAATGGGATGCTACGAATGTTATGAATGCTGATGCTGCAATTATTGGGCCTGTGGATATGGACCACATGCAGTGGCTTGGAAACACTGTTGAGGAGATTGCTCGCACAAAAGCTGGCATTATTAAGCCAAATTGCACTGTAATTTTAGGTCCTCAACCACATGAAGATGAAGTTTTGCCGATTATTAAGGAAGTTGCTGAGCGTAATCATGCTACATTATTGCGCGATTCTTCTTATGGTGACGGCGAGCTTGAAGTTGTGTCTCGTACTCCTGCAGTTGGTGGCCAGGTTGTTACTTTGCGCACGCCTCTTGGTACTTATGAGGATGTGCCAATTGATAAGTTTGGTAAACATCAAGCGCATAATGCTTTGGCGGCGCTTGCTGCTGCAGAGGTTGTGCTTCCTATAAATGGTGCTTTGGACGGTGATTTAGTTGCGGAAGCTTTAAGTCAGGTTAAGGTTCCGGGTCGTATTGAGCAGGTTCGTACTTCGCCGACGATTATTGTTGACGGTGGTCATAATGTGAATGCTGCTGAGTCTCTTCGTGAAACTATTGAAGAAAACTATCATTTTGAGCAACTTATTGGCGTTGTTGCAATGATGGCAGATAAGCAGGTTGAAGAATACTTGGGTGTGCTCGAGCCTATTTTGACGAAGATTATTGTGACTCGTAATTCTTGGCGCGACCGTGTGATGGATCCAGAAGATCTTGAGAAGATTGCTGTAGGCGTATTTGGTAGGGATCGCGTGATTCGTGTCGATGAGCTTCCAGATGCTATTCAGACGGCTGTAAATCTGGTTGATGAAGACGATGAACTTGGCGTGGGTTATGGTCATGGTGTGCTTATTTGTGGTAGCTTTGTTACGGCAGGAGACGCTCGCACCATGCTTGTTGAACATGTGAATCCGGACTTACAAAAACCAAAAGATCAGCGCGACGCAATTTATCCGAATATTGACGAATCTGTAAATGAAAACAAGTCTGTAAATCACACAGTGCAATAAATAGTTCATCTATTCAAAGCATTGCCCCAATTTGAAATTCTCCACAAGAATTGCCCCCAAGATTATGAATGTAAATAATCAAAGGGGCAATTTGCTACTGAGTCACGTTACTTGTTTATTAACTCACTTACGCAAAGATTGAGCTTTCTCTACAGTATTCTTTACTAGTACTGCTTGCGCATCGACTAGCGGAATTTGTGGAAGTGGGAAAGCTTCGTTCAGTACGCTCAACTCTGTGCATCCCAAAATAAGTGCGTCACAATGGAAGCTTCCTACAGGGTCGAGCATTTCGCTTAATACCGATTCGTAACGGTGCAAGTCAAGGTCTCCTGTGCCTTTTACGTCGTCATAAATAAGTGAAGTAATACGATTTTGTAAATTATCGTCCGGTGCTACAAACGTGTATCCTGCTTCTTCAATAGCGCGTTGGTACACGCCTGCTTTACGTGATCCTGCAGTACCTAGGAATCCAATACGATTGCATTGAGACTTTGGGTAACGTTGAGCAACTTCAGCTACAGCACCACGTGGCATATGCATAATCGGCACAGTAGTAAGCGCTTGGAATTGGTCATAAAAGTAGTGTGCAGTATTGCACGTAAGTACAATAAAAGCAGCCCCCATTGCTGTTGCTTTAGCTATGTCATCCGCAAGAACAGGGAATGGGTTCTCTGCTGATTTGCCAATAATATATGCTGTTCTATCTGGCACAGAAGCGTCATTAAATACTACATAGTCTAAAAATTCTTGATCATTATGCGCATGTGTTTCTTTGTTCAGTAAACGAATATAGCTTTCTGTTGCAAGAGTTCCCATGCCGCCAAGTACAGCAAAAAACGGACGTTTCATTGTCTCATATTCCCTTCAAAGTTACGCAATAATTTTCACGCTTTATTGCGGAAAAATTCTGCGTAACGTTTTGTGTAAATTGAAAACATGTGGCGAATCATCAACCAACGTAGCAGATTCATATCCTTCTTATATTCTAGCGTAGTGCCCCAATCGCCTTGACGAATCATATGGAGACCGCGCGTTTTTTCATCGCCCTCTGCTACATAATCGCAAAAGATGGATCGCGGAATTTCCATCCACAACTTTTCTCCACGACCAAATACAGTATTTCCGTCAAAAGGCTTGTGATCAATTAAATCCTCAACAAAATATTGCGCAATATTAAATCCGTTTAAAGTGACGAAATAACTGGAACGTCCTTGTCGTAAGTTGATTTCAAAAAGCTTATACTTGCCGTCGCGCTCATCGTATTTCATATCGAAATTAGCTACACCAACGTAATGTATATCTTCCAAAAATGCTTTAATATTTTGGAAAACTTCCTCGTTATAATCTGGAATAATGGCTGCATAATTACCGATTGCTTCTGGAGTTGGATCCTCAAGCAGAGGGTGACCGAGGAACATCATGCGTACATGATGGTCACTGTCAACGTAAGCATTGAGCACACGCATGCGGCTATCGTCCCCAGGAATGAAGTCCTGCAAAATCATTTCGCCAGTGTATCCGGCTTGATATGAGCGCTGAATAAGTGTATCAAGATCTTCTGGATTATCAATAATAAACGCCTTTTTGCGTCCCTCAAAATCAACGTCAAGCCATTGCGTACTATTCGCTGGTTTCATAGCAATAGGGAAGTCGAATGGCAAATCTTTATATGCATGAGCTGCTACTTCTTCAGCGTTTACAACTTTAGTTTTTGGATGAGGAAGATTGTATTGTTCACAAGTTTTATAGAATGAGCTTTTAAGGCTAAGCTGGCGATTGAGTGAATTTGGCAATGTGTGGAAAGCAAAATATTGATGCAATTCGTCTCCGCATTGGCTTAAAAGATTCGCGTACACATCGCCGCAAGGAATAAGCAGCAGCTTGATATGAGGATGTTCATTCTGCCATGAGTGAGCAAAATCAAGCATTGTGCTGCGGAATGTAGGAAGTTCGCCGAAGCCAGGAACAATTCTTACATCGACAATTTTACTGAATTTTGTAGGCGAAAGCTGGAAGTGTGCAAAAGCAATGGAAGTAATACCGTATGCTTCATGGAATGCTCGAGCCATACCGTAAGCGTTAATATCACTACCGAGTAGTACAGGTTGAAATCGTTGATTCTTCATTTGTGTCTTCTTTATTTGTTATTTAGTTTGTTATTTAGTTTGTTACTTAGTTATGTAGTAATTGTATTTATGTTATTCGTATATTTTTCAGACTTTTGCATAAGTATATTACAAGCCAAAAAGACGTTTTATTACAAACGAATCACCCTCATACGGCACATGCTGTCGTTTGCTTTTAATCCAACGTTCGTCGCCTTTTCCAATAGCAAGAAGAATGTTTAATCTTCCATTTTTTTGTTCGCTGTTTGCCGCATCGTTGTAAGCGTATTCTATTGCTTCGGCTCTGTCGATAATAATGTGTGACAAAACATTTGGATTAGTGACGTAACTTTGCATACTGTCACAAATATGCCTTACGTCTTCAGTATCAGTGTCTTCAGTAGTGAAAATAAACTGTTCTATACGGTTTTGTGCGGCTTCAACAATCTCTTTGCGACGATCCACAGCTTTGTCTCCTGTTGAGCCTGTTATAAGCGTTATTCGTGGATTATATTGGCCATAGCGTTCTTCTACAAAATCAAGAACTGATTTCGTAGAAATATAATTGTGCGCATAGTCAACAACCGCAATCATATTTGAGTGAGTATCTTCAAAAACTTCCATGCGTCCAGAAATTTTTACGTTCTCAATAGCATGTAAAGCTTGTAGATCGGTGTCTTGATTAATGCCCAATTCTCCTGCAATAGCAATAGCAGCTAACGCATTTTCGTAATTAAAATCTCCTGCAATAGACAATGCGAATTCGTCAATAGGGCAGTAGTGCACGTCTTCTTCGTAGTCCCTATCTTCGTAGTCGTCGTCTTCGCTTGAGTCTCGCATAGCGATGCAATGTGATTCACTATGTTCTACTGGCATTGCAATGTAGTCAGGAGTAAGTAATTCTGTGTAATCGTCATCGTTAACAGATGTGCAATAATGTATGCGATCATCGTCAAGATCATCGAAATTGTCATTTTTGCAAGCGTTGCTGTCTATTTCATCTTTTTTAATGCGAGCAAACGTTGTTACAAGCACATCATTGCGCTCGGCATCTTGTAAAAGAAGATCTGCATGATCGGCATCAGAATTGAGTACTAAGTGCTTAGTATTTGCAATAATTTGTCGTTTGCAATACAAGTAATCTTCAAAAGTTGGGTGCTCAATAGGGCTAATGTGGTCTGGGCTGATATTCAGGAATGCAGCAACATCAAATTTAAGACCATAAACACGATTTACTTTGTATGCTTGCGAAGAAACCTCCATAACAAGGTATTTCATGCCATTATCTACCGCTTCACGCATCATTTGGAAAGCGTCGAAACTTTCTGGAGTAGTTAAATGAGATTCAACATAATTTTTTCCGTCTACGCAATTATCTACCGAAGAAAATAGTGCAGCTCTTCCATGAGAATGCGCACTAAGAATAGCGTGAGTAAAGTAAGCTGTAGTTGTTTTGCCTTTAGTTCCTGTAATGCCAACAACTGTAAGATCTTTTTGTGGATTTCCAAAGAATGCTGCTGCGAGTACACTCATTGCTTTACGAGCATCAGTAACAATCAATCCAACCGCATTAGTGTAATCAGCGTAACTTTGTTCAGCAACATATGCTGTGAGGCCTTTACTGTCAGCATGTAATAGATATTCTGGTTTAAAATTACCTTTGACAAACAGTAAAGTTCCGGGTTGAATATCGCGTGTATCGTATGTAGCGTGAGCAAAGGGCTCACTTGCATTAATATTGGCGAAACAAGATGCGTTTAAAGACCAAATTTCATTTCGTGCATGCGTAGGATCTGCACTATTTTCGTTGTTTGTAGCAATATTATTTGAACTATAGTGTTGAATCATTTCGCGCAATAAACCGTAATGTTGCAAAAGTTCACTTGCGCTTGTTAAAGACAACGTATTATGCATGCTCATACTTTACTTCTTTTCACCAAACATGAGGATTTCATCGTAGAAAATAACTACTACGAAATGAGATTTTGTTATATTACAAGAGACTTATAACCATGTTCCAGTAATCGGCTCACGTCCATGGGATTGCAACCACCGGTTGAAACTATCTCGCCACTGAAGATAAGCTGATCGTTGCCACTCCATAATAGTAGCTAATGTCATACTACTCACGCATTCGTAAAGTTGACTCATTGGCTCAATTAAATCAAGAGCTGCAACTGTGTCTGCAGTAGCATCATGAAAATCGCCGATTGGTTCAACTCCGTAAAATTGCGAAGTAACAGTAAGCGTACGTTTACCAGTTCGCTTAGAAATAGCGCGATCAATAACGAGTGGATCGACAGTAAGTACATCATGGTTATTCAGTGTGGATATTGAGCAAGCCGGGCGTTGATCTAATGAGGTAAGTTCCCAGCGTTGCAAATCATGACGCAACATTGCTACGTCAAAAGGCGCATTGTAGGCCAGTAATGGAATATTTTTCGCTTGGGCAGTACTTACTGCAAGTGCTAGCAATTCAAGTTCTTCTGCAGGCTCTCCACCGTGTTTTTGTAAATATTCGTCGGTAAATCCGTTTACTTCGCTTGCTTTAGGATTCATGGGTTGATGTGGATTAATCAGCCAAGTAGATACTGTGTCTCCTTTGTGACCTAATGCAGGATTGCGAAGTACGAGGGTTGCAGAAGCGATGGCATCTTTGCCAATATTTGCTCCAGTTGTTTCAGTATCGAAGCCAAGCAGCCACGACTCTGCAAGGGGAGTGTTTTCCTCGTGGAATGGTGCTGCATTTAAAGCATCTAACAATTCATTAATGTTCGTTGGCATAGTCATAATATTACCGCAACGTCATGTTATGGTACATGGCGATGGCATGTTGCTCAGTAATGCCATCGCATCTTAGCAAAAGTGTAGTGTAATAATTAAAAGCGTGATTGCTGTCTTATAACTTGTGCAAATAAGCATCGTTTAAGAGTATGATATTGCTTATGAGTAAGCAGCAACGAACAGGTAAGCAGTCTGTTCAAAAACATAGTGCGCTAAAACAGGATACTTTGAAGAAGCCGATTGCTGCGCTACGTTCGCGTATTATATCTCCTCAATATTGCGGTATGGGTTCTTGTCAGCGTCGTAAACAATTTGAACAATTAGTTACTCCTTGCGTAGATACGTTGTATGCGCAAGCAGTACGACTTACTCATAATGCGCAAGATGCCCAAGATTTAGTACAAGATACTTTTGAGCGTGCTTTGAAATCTTTTGCAACATTCCAAGAGGGTACAAATTTTGCAGCATGGATTAATAGGATTGAGAAAAATCTGTATTTTAATCAATACGCACAAGCAAAACGGCGCCCACAGCGAGCTAATGACGCCACTGGTGAATATGACGATTGGGATATTTATGAAGCTTCTAATCACTGCCCACAGGGCTTACTTTCTGCAGAACAAGAGTATTTAGAAAGATTTGCTCCTCAAGAAATTATGTCAGCCTTATGTGCTTTACCTTCTGACCGTAGAAAAGTTTTTATCGAAGCTGCCATTAATGGAAAATCGTATAAGCAAATTGCTCAAGAAGAGGGCATAAAAATTGGTACAGTTATGAGCCGACTTAATCGAGCACGTACGCAATTAAAGCGCGAACTTGCTAATTATGTCAGTGAATAAAACAAAAAGCCCACGATGAACGTGGGCTTTACAGTATGTATAAGCGAATTTATAGCTTAAGCATTTGGCCTTTTGCCGTGATTCGCTGCTTTTTTACGACGCGCCTTGCGCTTGCGGCCACGCATACCCATAATGCACTCCTTAACGATTAATGAACAACCTTAGGGATTATCGCACGTTGCCAAGACGTTATATTTGTCAACGTACTAATCTTGTGTGAGTAATCACTTGTTGGTAGCAATATTTGCAGTGATAAAGCTTATGTTGCTTATGCTGCAATATCTGCTACAGTTGCATTTAATAATGTTACGATGTCTTGAGGATTAAGCACTACATCCAAGCCGCGTTTTCCTCCAGAAACAAGAATCTCATTAAATTGCATAACGCTACTATCAAGCACTGTTTCATGATGCGTTTTTTGTCCGAATGGTGAAATGCCTCCAACTACGTAGCCGCTTTCGCGTTGTGCAACTTCTGGACTTGTCATACTTGCTTTCTTTGCGTGTACTGCGCCGGCGATTGCTTTCATATTGAGACGTCCGTTTACTGGAACAATTCCAACTACTCGCTTTTCACCAGTGTCAACCATAAGAGTTTTGCAAACTTGAGCTGCACTTACGCCTAGCTTCTCAGCAGCCTCAATTCCGTAGCCGTCGTCCATATGATCTGCGTCATGCTCGTACTCTGCTATGCGGAAGGTGATTCCTGCGTTTTCGAGTTGCGCAATAGCTGGTGTTGCTTTTCCGGTTGTCGCATGTTTTTTACTCATTGTGTTCCCCTTAGTGTTGCGTATTGTGATAGCAATTTTGTGTTACATGATATGCTATACCGACTATTGACTTAATGTAAATCTAAACAATAATCCCCTTGTGTAGCTTAGAAAGCAGCACAAGGGGATTATAATTCGCTATTAGCTTAGTTTTAACTTAAGTTAAGATTTAAGCTAATCTCACTCGGAGATTTCAGCGAAGTAAAGAAGGGTACGAATCATGTTAGCGGTGAAGCCGCACTCGTTATCGTAGAAGGTAACAGTACGAGCCAAAGTTACGCCGTCAACAGTGTTCACATCGGTCTGAGTTGGATCGAACACGCCACCGTGGGTGTCGCCGATAATGTCAGAAGACACGATGCTGTCAGCATTGTAGCCGAAGTATTCGCAGTTCTCAAAAGCCTTCTTGAAGGCTTCGTTGATTTCTTCAGTAGTGGCTGGCTTCTCAAGAACAGTGGTCAACTCGGTAACGGAACCATCTGGAACCTGAATACGCTGTGCGTGACCCTGGAGCTTGCCGTTCACTTCTGGCACAACCTTGCCGATTGCCTTAGCAGCGCCGGTGGAGTGCTCAATGGTGTTGCAAGCTGCAGAACGGTTGTTGCGTGGCTTGGAGCCGCGTGGACCGTCAAGAATCATCTGAGTTCCGGTGTAAGCGTGGATGGTGGTCATGAAGCCGGACTTAATTCCCCAGTTGTCTTGCAAAAGCTTCACCATGGCTGCCATGGAGTTGGTGGTGCAAGAACCAGCGGAAACGATGTTATCGGTTGGCTTCAAGATTTCGTGGTTTACGCCGAATACGACGGTTGGTGTGGTCTCGTCCTTAGCAGGAGCAGAGATAAGCACCTTCTTAGCGCCAGCGTTCAAATGAGCTTGAGACTTCTCAGCAGAAGTGTAGAAGCCGGTGCATTCGAGCACAAACTCAACGCCATCATTCTTAACCCATGGAATGTTGTTAGCGTCTTTCTCGGCGTACACTTTGTAGGTCTTGCCATCTACGACGATTGCATCTTCGGTGGAAGTCACCTCAACTGGGGTGCCGTCATCGTGACGGAAGGTGCCGTGGGTGCTGTCGTACTTGAGTAAGTAGGCAAGCATTGAAGGAGTGGTCAGATCGTTGATGGCTGCGACTTCGATATCACCGGCTTGACCGCCACGAGCTTGAAGCTCGAAGATGCGACGGAATGCAAGACGACCGATGCGACCGAAACCATTAATACCAATCTTGACTGTCATGTGGTTCTCCCTTGAGTGAGACCTCGTGCGCAACGTTTTAAGCCGCGCTATTTTCGCGATGAAAACTCACGCATTGTGGTCATCGTTATTTGAATTAACGGTGTTCATTTTAGTGTGCGGTATGTACGAAGATTTGTAACATAGCTCACTTTTGTTGTTATAGCATAGTGCATAAAGGGTGAGCGTTAACATACTGTGTTTTGTGAATCTTTTTGTGCATTTTTTGGTAATTTATAGTCGTATTTTTTTCTTTATTCGTGCTGTTCGATTGAACATTCATTTTGTTATGTGTACAAAATAAGGCTGGCGAACATGTTAGTAAAACACTCGTCAGCCTTATTGAGGAATTACTTACATTTTTATTCGTTATATGTCATAGATTCAGCTGCTGCAGTAGTGGAATCTGTAGGAGTTATTTCATTTTCTAATGGCACAGCTAAAGCTTCGGATACAGAAGTGTCAATTTCGCCTAAATCACCAATTGGTCGTTTAAACCAACTGACTTGGGGCAGAGGTGCATTAATAGGGAAAGTAACAATAAGTGTACCTTCATGAACATCAATATGTGCCGGAATATTATCTAACAATTCGTTGCTTAAACCCTGAACCGCATCTCCGTGCATAATCGCATGCTGAAGTTGATACTTTAAGCCACGCTCATTGACATCTTTTGAAATAGGCGTATGCGAAAAAACCGATACAATACGTGAAGTGCTGCCGGTTGATGCAGGAAAATCGAGCGCTCCATCATGAATAGCAGTAACAACCTGCCCATCCCCGTACAGAAAACCGATACCGCCGCGTCGAGCTAATCTAACCATCAGCTGTATATTAGAAATAGTATGGTCAACGCGACCGCCTAAGCCGCCGAAAATATGAAACTCTCGAGATCCTTTAGACCAACCAACTTTTAATGCAGAAAGCAAATCAGGATCATCTTTTTCAGCGGGCAAACGCGTAATAATTGCATCGGTTGGTAATTTTAAGCGTACGGAATCAAAGTCGCCAATAAGCGCATCGACATGTAAACCTAGTTTACAAGCGTGATCCCAACCGCCATCTGCAGCAATAGTAAGAGCACGATCTGGCACATGCTCACGTGTGTGGTCGTAATAATCTCCTGCTGCCAATACTACGCAGCGTTGCAAAGGTTCCATAGCATCATAATAACGCTGCATTGGTACTGTTGTTATAGTTTTTCAACAAGAGTTTATAAGTGCTATGTTAATTAGTATTTTGTTAGGTTTCCTATTTATATTTTGCGTAGATTCTGCTCTCCATTGGTGTAACGCTGTTGATACGTTTATATAATCCCGTAAAACTAGTTCGTGTAATCCTGAAACCAGTTACTATTTCGCTGGCACGTCGAATAATTTTTGGATTAGTATTTCGATTACATAAAGTGCTTGATGTAATATTGCATAGCAAATTAGATTTTCCAATGAGAGTTTCAAACTATTATGGATTTTCTGCGATGTTTGCTAGTAGACAGCGTAGTGCTGTGTTGTGTATCCTATGAGGAGAAATAAATGTGCGGAATTGCTGGGTTCATTAATGACACCCCAATTAACGTCAAAAGCCAAATTATCAAAGACATGACGGATGTGATTGCTCATCGTGGACCTGACGAATATGGCACGATGATTGATGAGCATGCTGCACTTGGATTCCGTCGTCTCAGCATTATTGATCTTCACGGTGGATCTCAGCCGATGTATAACGAAGACGGCAATCTTGCGGTCACATTTAATGGAGAAATTTACAATTACAAGCCACTTCGCGAAGAGCTTATTCAAGCTGGTCATACCTTCCACACTGATTGTGATACAGAAGTATTAGTGCATGGTTATGAAGAGTGGGGCAAGAGTTTACTTAGTCGTTTACGTGGCATGTTTGCTTTTGTTATCTGGAATAAGAGTACTCGAGAATTGTTCGGCGCTCGCGATCATTTTGGTATTAAGCCTTTTTACTATGCGCTTATGAACGGTACGTTTATGTACGGTTCCGAGATTAAATCATTACTGCGTCATCCTGATTTTAAGAAGGAACTCAATGAAAATGCGCTTAAGCCGTTTATGACATTCCAATATCCTGCAATTAATGAAACTTTCTTCAAAGGCGTGTTTAAATTGCGTGAAGGCCATTGCTTTACCTATAAGAATGGCGAAATGAAGATTGAACAGTATTATGATCCTGATTTTCATGAAACGAAACAGCGTTTGAATGAGCTAGTTGATTCGATTGATAAGACGGTTTGTGATTCCGTTAAAGCTCACCAGATTGCAGATGTTGAAGTTGGTTCATTCCTTTCTTCTGGTGTAGATTCCAGTTATGTTGCAGCTGTTGCTCGTCCAGAGCACACATACTCTATCGGTTTCGCAGGTGGTCGTTACAACGAGTCTAAGCAGGCTGGTGAGCTAGCAAAGATTATTGGATTGAACAATAAATCTGAAATTATTGATGCTGCTGACGCATTCCGTTATTTCCCACAGATTCAATGGTATTTGGATGAGCCTGATTCTAACTTCTCTTGTGTTCCGCTGTTCTTCCTTGCAAAATTAGCTTCACAAGATTTACGCGTTGTGCTAAGCGGTGAGGGAGCAGATGAATTATTTGCAGGATACATTGATTACGGTGTTCACACGCGTTCCAAGCTTATTAAAGTTGTGACTCGTATGCTCGCAAAGTTGCCAAAAAAGTTACGTTATGCTATTGCTCACGCTGTTAAAGGCAAACATTTCCACGGTGCTTGGCATTTGTACGCTAATTTAGCGCCTGCGGAAGAACATTTTATTGGACAGTCAAAAGTATTCGATGAAGAAGATGCTGCAAAGCTTTTGAAACCTGAGTATCGTAAAGGTCCGAGTGTCTACAGTATTGTCGGTGCTATTTATAAGAAGATTGCTGGTAAAGGTCTTTCAGAAGTAAAGAAAAAGCAATATCTTGATATGCATCAATGGATGCCAGGAGATATTTTGCTTAAGGCAGACAAGATGACTATGGCTCACTCGTTAGAGTTGCGTGTGCCTTTGCTAGATCGCGTGCTTATGGATGTTGCAGAAAAAGTTCCTACTAAATACTTAATTACTGACGAAAATACGAAATTTGCATTCCGTCAGGCCGCAGCTCGCCATTTGCCGAAAGCGTGGTATGACCGTGAGAAACTTGGTTTCCCAGTGCCGGTCAAGGATTGGTTGCGTGAAGAACGTTTTTATAAGATTGTGCGTAAAACGTTTGAAAGTGATGATGCTGCCAAATTCTTCGATCAAGATGCTTTGCTTCGTATGATTGACGATAATTATGCAAAGAAAAATGACGATCGTCGTAAGATTTGGACAGTTTACACATTCCTAACTTGGTATGATGTGTACTTCAACCATGAGGGGTTGAAGCCTGAACCAATGCAGTTAGCTTAAAAGTCACATAGTTTTGAGTTTAGATATGGGCAGTCATCACTACTTTTGGTGTGTTGGCTGCCTTTTTGTCAAGGCTTCTAGTAGAATGAATATTTGGCTTGAGTAATCAAGAAAGTGGGATGTCCCCACCTGGAAGCCTGTTGTGGTTTCGGGTTCATGACTTCGGTCACTTGGATAGCTGTTTGTGCTGCCCATTGCGTTTGTGTTGAAAAGCGCTTTGTTGATGTGAAGTGTGAATTTCCGCAACTCTTGGACTTCTTGGTGTATTGCATCTTACCAATATTTAGAAGGATTGGAGTCATCATTAGCGACGAACCACGCATTAACGAGGAGATTCGAGTCTCTCAGGTGCGCCTTATTGGTCCAAAAGGCGAGCAGGTGGGAGTTATTGCAACCTCGGTCGCGTTAAACCTTGCAAGAGAAGCGAACCTCGATCTTGTCGAGGTAGCGCCTACTGCTAAGCCTCCAGTAGCCAAGCTTATTGACTACGGCAAGTACAAGTACAATGAAAAAATTAAGGCTCGCGAGGCGCGCCGTAATCAGACCACTGCTGAGGTTAAGGAAATTCGTTTCCGTCTTAAGATTGATGATCATGATTTCGATGTGAAGAAGGGTCATGTACTTCGTTTCTTGAACGGTGGCGACAAAGTCAAGGTCACTATTATGTTGCGTGGCCGTGAGCAGTCTCGTCCGATTGGTGGTGTGGAACTGTTACGTCGACTTGCAGACGAAGTCTCTGAAAGTGGCACCGTTGAGTTTGCGCCGAAGCAAGAGGGTCGCAATATTATCATGACTCTCGCTCCAAAGGGCAAGAAGATTCATACACAGTCTGAACAGCGTCGCCGTGGCGCTGAATCGCGTGCTGAGCGTCAAGCTCGCCAAGCTGCGCGTCTTGCTGCAAAGCAGGAAGTGCAAGCGCAGGCTGCAGCTGCAGCAAATGCTATGCAATCCGATCAACATCACAAGGAGGGCAGCAATGCCGAAGATGAAAACTAATTCCGCAGCGTCCAAGCGCGTTCGTCTTACCGGTACCGGTAAGGTGATGCACGATGGTAGCGCCATGCGCCACAACTTGGAGCACAAGTCGGCTCGTAAGCGTCGTGCTCTTTCTGAAGATAAGGTATTAGCAACTGCGCAGAGCAAGAAGCTTAAGGGCTTGCTCGTTAAGTAAGTAAACAAGTAGAAATTGCTTGTAGACGAATACGCAATCGAAAATTTTTAAGAAAGCTGAGGAATACTTATGGCACGAGTAAAGCGCGCAGTTAACGCTCACAAGAAGCGTCGCGTTGTTCTTGAGAGGGCTTCTGGCTATCGCGGTCAGCGCTCCCGTCTTTATCGCAAGGCAAAGGAACAGCTGCTCCACTCATTTACTTATAACTTCCGCGACCGCAAGGCTCGCAAGGGCGACTTCCGCAAGTTGTGGATTCAGCGCATCAACGCTGCAGTTCGCGCTGAGGGCATCACTTACAATCGTTTCATTCAGGGCTTGCACTTGGCTGGCATTGAATTGGATCGTCGTGCTCTTGCTGAACTTGCAGTTTCAGATATTGAAGCTTTTAAGGCTGTTGTAGAAGCTGCTAAGGCCGCTTTGCCAGCCGATGTAAACGCTCCAGTTGAAGCCTGATTTTGTTTCAATAGAGTTTGATGTGAAGCCCGTCGATTTCGGCGGGCTTTTTGTGTTCTGCTTCAAACTTGGAGCTTTTTTGTGTCTAGATCCTCTACTGTTGTTTGTTAATGCAAGCAAGAAATATTTATTTCACACGCGGAACTAGATTTATACAATACGTTTTAGTCAGCTATAATTACAACATGCATCCAAATCTTGATTCTGCAAATACTATAACCAATATTCCTAAAGAATTTGCACCTTATATTCAAGGCTTTATTGCGCATATTGATATTGAACGTGGTCTTTCTAAAAAAACGGTATCTGCATACGAATCTGATTTAAAAGATTACACGTCTTGGCTAGAATCAGCACGAAAAATAAGAAGTATTAAAGCAATTACTGAGCTAGATATCGAATCGTATGTGCGCTACTTGAGCGAATCAGGTTTGGGCGCTAGAACAGTTGCGCGCAGACTTGCAAGTATTCATGAATGGCATCGTTTTATGTTGGCGCATGAAGATATTAACATTGATGTTTCAACTTCAGTAAAAGCTCCAAAACAAGCGGATCATTTACCGGACGTACTGAGTATAGATGAGGTAAATCGTGTTATTGAAGCTGCTGGAAATTTTGGAAGCACTGACGCAATTTCTCTGAGAGATGCTGCGCTACTTGAATTTTTATATGCTACAGGAGCGCGAATTTCTGAAGCTGTTGGAGTAAAATTTGAAGATCTTGATTTAGATGAGTTTGTAGTAAAACTTACAGGTAAGGGTGCGAAACAGCGTTTAGTTCCCATTGGCGGTTGCGCAATTAGGGCTATTCGTAGGTATATTGAAAAATCTCGCCCAATATTATCTGCAAAAAGTAAACGAGAATTGCATACTATTTTCTTAAATAAACGTGGCGATGCGTTATCTCGACAATCTGCATGGGGAATAGTAACGCAAGCTGGTGAGCGTGCAAAACTTGGTAGACAACTTCACCCACATACGTTACGTCATTCTCTTGCTACGCATTTAATCGCAGGTGGTGCTGATGTGCGAACAGTACAAGAGCTTCTTGGTCATGCTTCTGTAACAACAACGCAAATTTATACGCATATCAGTCCAGATGCTTTAGTTGAAGCATATGTTATGAGTCATCCTCGAGCTAGATGATTTTATACACAGAGTTTCGTGAGTATACCTGTTGATAGAGTGGGAAATATGCCTACTGATTTACTTGGACGCGAATATGAGACTTTTCACGCGCCGGAACCGCTAATTTCTCACGGTCCTGCGCGAATTATTGCTATGTGCAATCAAAAGGGTGGTGTTGGGAAAACAACAAGCTCTATTAATATTGCAGGTGCGCTCAGCCAGTACGGTCGTCGTGTATTAATTGTTGATTTCGATCCACAAGGTGCTGCAACTGTTGGACTTGGTATTAACGCTAATGCACTTGATAACACAGTGTATACTGCGTTATTTGACTCATCAGTAGATATTCATGATGTGATTCGTCATACTGATACGGAAAATATTGATATTATGCCGGCGAATATTGATTTGTCTGCAGCGGAAGTGCAGTTGGTTACAGAAGTTGGTCGTGAGCAGATTCTCGCAGGTGTGTTACGTAAAGTGCGTGACGAATATGACGTTATTATTATAGATTGTCAGCCTTCGCTTGGCTTACTTACAGTTAACGCACTAACAGCTGCAGATGGCGTGATTATTCCACTAGCAGCAGAATTCTTTGCTCTTCGTGGTGTGGCTCTTCTTATGCAATCTATTGAGAAAGTTCAATCGCGTATCAATCCTAATCTTAAAGTTTTTGGCGTTTTAGTTACTATGTATACGCGTACTTTACATAGTGAAGAGGTATTACAACGCATTTACGAAGCTTTCCAAGATCGTGTCTTGCATTCTGTGATCTCGCGCTCTATTAAATTGCCAGATTCTACAGTTGCTGCAGTACCTATTACTATTTTTGCTCCTGAACACAAGACGGCGAAGGAGTATCGTGAAGTTGCGCGCGAATTAATTGCTAAGGGTGTTGTTGCTTAAGTTTTTTACGGCTTGATTTGCGCGAGTTTTGGGTGATGTTTGGCTGGCGGGTTTTCTTGAGTGGCTGTGGGAAATAGTTGTTTTCTCTTGAGTTACGATTTTTATTTTCGTTATGCTTACGTAT